>Ga0209755_10001108_pt1 | contig 44556 bp, 46 predicted proteins | sample TergutCo191P1_FD_187301 | JGI IMG/M metagenome (GOLD analysis project Ga0209755, IMG submission 187301) | Cornitermes sp. P1 segment gut microbial communities from Petit-Saut dam, French Guiana - Co191P1 (SPAdes) (version 2) | ecosystem: Host-associated > Arthropoda: Insects > Digestive system... | reverse complement strand
ACTCCACCGAACGTCATTGCAAAGGCGGTTTGTGCCGTGCAATCCAGTGAAAGGGCAAGAAATCGCCATAAATCAACCCGTAAAACAATGAAAATTCTCGTCCAACGACTGGATTGCACGCGGAAAATCACCGCTTTGCAATGACGTTGCTGTTTGTTTGGTTAAGATGGAGTAATATTTTAATTTCGTTACAACCTTAATGACGTTTCGTGAGTTTGGCTTATGACGATAACATTTATTTTCGATACAACCTTAATGACGTTCCGAGAGCTTGAATTAAGACGATAAGTTTGTTTCGATACAAGTCTAATGACGATGCCATGGTTTGAATTCAGCATGATGTTGCTTCAGCGAGGACGGATAGCGGGTGCGAGAATTTAGGTTCTCTGAATACCACCCCACGACCAACCGCACCAATGTAGGGGACGCACCCGTAAGTGACCAGCCCGAATGGTACAACCGACACCTCACATCTTTTTTATGTAAAACATCACGGGTTAAAGTGTTAATTCACCTTAACCCGTGATGTTTTGTTTTTTTTGTCGCCGATTTTATATCTGTTTTAAGTTTTTACTGATGTTTGACCATAACCTGCCAATTCACGCCAAAGCGGTCAGCGACAGAGCCGTAAAGATTAGACCAAAAGGTGGTGTCAAGGGGAGTTTCTACTTTACCGCCATCTGACAGCTTGGCAAAAATCGCACGCACTTCCTCTTCGGTTTCGTAAACTACCATGTACGAAAAATGTCCGAATGGTAACGGAGTTTCTGCTCCGTCGGAGAGCATGAAAGTCATGCCGCAGATGAATATTTCCGAGTACATGACGAAATTCGACGGCAACGAATCCATACCGCTGTCGGCAGGCGCATCTTTGGCGTAATTTATTACCCTCACCTCTGCCCCCAAAGTCTCTTTGTAAAAATTGATTGCCTCGTCGCAATTTCCGTTAAAATGAATACATGGTGTAATCATGTTTTTTCTCCTTGGTTTTGTGTATTTGTTATTGAATTTGGACGTCGGGGACGCCGTCCCCTACAAGTACAACTGTTTTGTTCGTGCGTTTTCGTGTTCGTTCGTGGTTGAAAAGCCCTCACGCTCTCGGTTTTCTTTTCCAAACCCTACCTCAACTTCTCCAACAACCAGGCAATGTTCTCCCCAAGGCGGCGCATGGTGGCGACACCCTCTGCATCCTTTGCAAAGTCGCCGTCCACACGAGAAAGGCTCATGTTCCAGTAGGTGCTGCCCGGCAGAATCATGTCGTTAATCTGAAAGAAATGGTTCATGCTGTCAAGAGTATGAATCCCCCCGCAACGGCGAACGGCAGACACCGACGCGCCGATTTTTCGTGAAAACGCTGTGCCGTCACGGCGAGCCATATAGCCACAGCGGTCGATGACCGCTTTCATTTCGGCGGTGATGTCAGCGAAATATGTAGGCGAGCCAAGGATAATGGCGTCGGCGGCTTTCATCTTTGGGTACAGTTCGTTGACCCAGTCGCCTATGGCACAAGTGCCAAGGTTTTTGCCGCATCCGCCACACCCTGCGCACCCACGAACAGCACGCCCGCCCACTTGGTAAAGCTCGGTTTGGTGTCCCGCCTCACTGCAAACTTCCAGGACAGTGTTCAGCATTGCCGCTGTGTTGCCCGAAAGGCGAGGACTTCCATTGATTGCGATGATTTTGCTCATTATTGACCTCTTTCGGTGGCTTTTGCCATGAATTTTTCCGTGCCAACAGAAAAACGAGAATGAGTGCCGTGTCCGATTTCTCCTACGTTGTCAGTCGCCGTTACTTCGAAATCAATTCGGCGTCCGTCTACTGCTGTGATAGTGGCGGTGGCAGTAATCTTGCCGCTGACTGTGGCAGCAAGGTGTTCGGCAGAGATTTTCGTGCCGACTGTTGTCATGCCCTCTTCCAGCTCGCCCTCAAGGGCGGCACAGGCGGCCTGCTCCATAAGAGCAATCATCATAGGGGTGGAGAATACGGGCAGGTTGCCGCTACCCACCGCCAGAGCGGTGTTGCGGTCGTTTACTGTTGTTTCGGCTGTGCCGACTTTTCCGATAATGTTTTGCATAGTGTGTGGTTTCCTTTGTGTTTAGTAAGTGCTGTAGGTTACGACCTAAGTGCGTGAGTGCTGTGCACCGTTCGCCGCTTTCCAACGAGATAGAAGGCACACTCATTATACCAAATAAATATGAACAATTCAACACAATCAGTATTTCTATTGTCAACTTTTTATCATAAAGCATATCATGGAATATACTCGAATGACTACAAAATCAGCCAAAGATTTGCGAGGATGTTTTTTGCTAATCAAGGCAGGAGAAGGGCGAATATCGGGAATGTTTAACCGACGATAGACGATGAGTAGCGAAAAACAGACCACAAAGATTGGACGATTTTGCAATCATTCGAGTACGACCCTTAAACTAAGGACGCTTCATGATATTTTTTATTGACGCAATGCTTATCGCAATTTCTTGTGCCGCCGATGCTTTCGCCGTCAGCTTTGCATATGGAACAAAAAAAATACGTATTCCTTTGCCTTCCGGAATCATCATTAACGGTATATGCACTCTTGTTTTAGGGGTGTCGATGATATTTGGGGCGGCTTTGTTGCATATTCTTCCGTATGGTGCAACCGGGTGGGCGGCGTTCGTGCTTCTTATGCTGTCCGGGGTACTGAAATTAGTTGACAGCATTATGAAAAAGCTGGTTCGCCATGTTTTTGCCGATGATAAAACTCCATGTAGGTTGCTTGCACGGCTAATTTCTATTTATGCCAACCCTGAAGAGGCAGACCGCGACAATTCTAATGATATTTCTCCTCGTGAAGCCGCCGGGCTTGCCGCTGCTTTGTCTTTGGACGGCATTGCCATTGGGGTCGGAGCATCACTTGGAGGGGCGAGTGTGGTGGCTGTGCTCGTTTTTGCGTTTATTGCAAACGTGATTTTTATGATGGCAGGCAGTTTACTTGGAAGATTTTTAGCGCGGCGAGTTAAAATAGACATTAGCTGGCTTGGCGGATTGATTTTAATTGCGTTGGCACTTGCTATCGTAATGTAACTTTCACTGAATTATGATCGAAAATAAAAATCGCAAAAAAATAAAAATAAAATTCCGTAATAATTTTTTCGTAATAATTTTTCTCCTTGCCCTATTGACAAAACCACGAATAATCTGTTATAATGTTCTGAAACGAAAAAACATGGAGAAATCAAATGTCAACAGTAAAATTTATGTCCGGCGAGCGTGTGCCGCTGGAAATGCACAAAGTTCGCATGGTGCAACGTGTTAATCTATTACCGGTTGAAGAGCGTCTTTCTGCTATGAAAGAGGCTGGCTTCAACACATTCTTGCTGAAAAATCGTGAAGTGTTCCTTGATATGCTTACCGACAGCGGCGTGAACGCCATGAGCGAGAATCAGATGGCGGCGATGCTACAGGCTGACGACAGTTATGCAGGGAGCGAAACTTTTTATCGCCTTGAGTCTGCTTTGTCTGATATGTTTGGCATGAAGCACTTTTTGCCTACTCACCAAGGACGAGCCTGCGAAAATATTATCGCCCAAACAATGGTCACACCAGGGTCGTCTGTGCTGATGAACTATCACTTTACTACCACACAGGCGCACATTACCCTAAACGGCGGTAAAATCGAAGAAATCGTCATTGACGAGGGTATCAAAATCACCAGTACCAACCCATTTAAGGGTAATATGGATTTGGACAAGCTCCGTGGCAGTATTGCCCGCCTTGGCAAGGACAAAATCGCTTTTGTTCGCATTGAAGCGGGGACAAACCTTATCGGCGGTCAGCCTGTTTCTATGGAAAATATGAAGGCTGTGTCGCAGATTTGTCGTGCCGAAGGCATTCCGTTGGTGTACGATGCCAGTCTGCTTGCGGACAACCTTTATTTCATCAAAACTCGTGAGGCAGAGTACAAAGATACTTGCCCAGGTGATATTACCCGCGAGATGGCGTCGCTGGTTGATGTGCTGTACTTCTCGGCTCGCAAGCTGGGCGCAAGCCGTGGCGGCGGAATTTTGGTTAATGACGACAGCATTTTCTTGAAGATGCGTGAGCTTATCCCGCTGTACGAAGGCTTTTTGACCTATGGTGGTATGTCTGTTCGCGAAATGGAAGCCCTTGCTGTGGGCTTGCGTGAAACTCTTGACATGGGCGTTATCAGCCAAACCCCGATTTTCGTTGAAGCCATGTGTAACGAACTGATTGCCAAGGGAATCCCCGTTGTTACTCCTCCGGGTGGGCTGGGCGCGCACGTGGACGCAATGGCGTTCTGCGACCATATCCCGCAGGAGCAGTACCCGGCAGGAGCCCTTGCCGCTGCGTTGTATATCGCCTCAGGGGCTCGTGGCATGGAGCGTGGTACACTCAGCGAAAGTCGCAAACCTGACGGCACGGACACTCTTGCCAGCATGGAGCTGGTGCGACTTGCCTTCCCTAAGCGTGTGTTCACCTTGTCACAGGTGAAGTACACCGCCGACCGCCTTGGTTGGCTGTGGGAGAACCGCAAACTCATTGGCGGACTGCGTTTTGTGGAAGAGCCAAGAGTTCTTCGTTTCTTCTTTGGTCGCCTTGAGGCTATAGGAAATTGGCCGAACGAACTTGCAGAGCAGTTCCGCAAAGATTTTGGCGATAGCTTGTAAGAATGTGCCTTCAGACTGTCAATAAACCCCTAAACACCTTGGGGCGTTGCCCCAAACCCCACCAGAAAACTTTTTGCAAAAAGTTTTCTGGACTTTCAAAAACCTTATTACAACAACATTTCATGCTTTTGTGAGAAGAAGTTTTTAGTCCAGTTTTTTTCAAAGCCCTTGTGAGCGCTGAAGGCGACAGAATGGGCGGTTCACCCGTCCAGCAGGTCGCCGTAATGCGTGAGCGGGCAAACTGGTCGGGTGTGGGGTGAAACCCCACGACCTTGACTTTTATCGACAGTCTGAAGACACCCCCTAAAGCGTGCCTTTTATCTTTGCAAAAAACGGTCAAAAATATTTTTCAAAAACCTATTGACATTTCTGAAAAAATGACATATAATATCTAAGCTATCATTTTTTTGATAGCGTTTGCATCTGTGCCAACAACTAATTGAATAAATTACACGCTGTGCAGTTCCTAACAAGAACCGTTGCTGTTGTAAACGCTGAAGTTTACGCCGATAGGGTGATTCACTCGCCTATGCGTAAACGAAATGCGTGAGCGGATTTCGCTCTACAACAGCTTGAGCAACCTTACACTGTAAGTTTGGCGGATAATACCGCTTATGCTTCAGGTGTGGTTTTTTGAACCTTTGTCTACGTGGCTAAGGTTCAAAAAATCAAGCCTTTAGCACTTACTTACATAAAACTCTTTGCGGAGGTGAATGGTTAGTACAGTGTGGGGTTCGCGCAGAGCTATCATAGCTTTCGTGGTCTTTTCCGCAAAGGGGGATGCAAAATGAAAAAAACAAATATTATCGAGCTAAAAAACATCTCGGTCGCTTTTGACCGCGAGCCTGTGCTGGCTGACCTGTCACTTTATATTCGTGACGGGGAGTTTGTCACACTTCTTGGGCCATCAGGGTGCGGAAAGACAACAACTTTACGCATTATTGCCGGTTTTTTGAATCCGGATTCCGGGGATGTTTTTTTTGACTCTGTCAAAATCAATGGTATTCCACCCCACAAACGGTCGGTGAATACCATTTTTCAGCGTTATGCCCTGTTTCCCCATTACAATGTTTATGACAACATTGCTTTCGGGCTTAAAGTTAGCGGGGTAGGGAAGAGTGAGATTCGCGAGCGAGTAGATGAAATGCTTGATTTGGTGAACTTGCGCGGGTTTGAAAAACGCAATATTTCCACCCTGTCAGGTGGACAGCAACAGCGTGTTGCCATTGCCCGTGCGGTGATTAACAAGCCAAAAGTTCTGCTGCTTGACGAACCTCTCGCCGCCCTTGACTACAAGCTGCGAAAAGATATGCAAAACGAGCTGAAGTCCATTCAGCGCACCCTTGGAATCACTTTCATCTTCGTCACCCATGACCAAGAAGAGGCGCTGTCTATGTCGGACACAGTGGTGGTCATGGACGAGGGAAAAATCCAGCAAATCGGTACTCCTGCAAGCATATACAACGAGCCGCAAAACGAGTTTGTCGCCAACTTTATCGGGGAAAGTAACATTATTGACGGGGTTATGGTGCGCGACTTTACCGTGCGGCTTGAGGAGCGTGATTTTGCTTGCCTTGACAAAGGATTTAAGCCCGGCGAGCCAATCGACGCAGTTATCCGCCCGGAAGATGTGGACATTGTCGCCCCTGATAGCAGTGCACTACTTGGGGAAATTACCTCTGTCACTTTCAAGGGTGTGCATTACGAATATATCATTGATGTTAGCGGCTATAAGTGGCTTGTGCAAACCACAGACGAGCATCCTGTAGGTGCGACTGTCGGCTTGTTTATCGAGCCGGACGCGATTCACATCATGCGTAAGTCTAAATACTCCGGTCAGTCGGGAGACTACAGTAGCTTTAGCGAAGAGCATCACGAAATGAGCCAACCTTTGCCTGAAGATATTGAAGAACCCGCCGAAGTCGAGGAAACAGAGGAATCGGAGGCGGCTGGCAAGGAGGTGCAAGATGAGCACACGAATTAGACACTTGCCCCGTTCAGAACACCGACACCGCCACAAACCCCGCAGTGCAAAAAATATCATTGCCAATGTTCCATATTCTTTGTGGATGGCAATATTCATTGCTGTGCCAATGATTTTTGTTGTGTATTATGCCTTTACAGATAGCTACGGCAACTTTGCGTGGTTTTACAACTTCGTTGACGCGTGGCGGTTCAGAAACAACTTTTGGCGGTCATTTGCCTTTGCTATTGCCACAACTTTTATCACCCTGCTAATTGGGTATCCCTTTGCTTATTTTATGACAAAGCAAAGCAAATATGCCCAGCGGATGATGATGGTGCTGGTGATGCTTCCTATGTGGATGAACTTTTTGATTCGCACATATTCGTGGCGAAACATATTGGCACTAAACGGAATACTCAATCGCTTTCTTGGAATCTTCGGGGTTGAGCCACTGTTTATCCTCGGCACGCCGGGGGCTGTGATACTTGGTATGGTGTATAACTTCCTGCCATTTATGATAATCCCCTTGTACACTATCCTCTCGAAGATTGACAAGTCGGTGCTGGAAGCATCAAGCGACCTTGGAGCGAGCAGGTGGAACACCTTTCGCCATGTAATTTTGCCGCTGTCTATGCCCGGGATAATTACAGGCATGACCCTTGTCCTTGTGCCGGCAATCAGCACATTTTATATTGCACACGAGTTAGGGCAACGCCGCTTGAACATGGCAGGAGATATGATTGCCCTTGAAATGCGGCAAAATCATAACTACAACCTTGGTGCGGCAATGTCCTTGGTGCTGATGGTAGTTATATTTATTTGCTTGTCACTGATGACCATCACCAACCACTATGTGTTCAAACGAAAGGGGGTGATTATATCGTGAGTAAATTTGCTGCACGTCTTGTACTGGGCATTGTATTTGCCTTTTTGTATCTGCCTATTGTTGTGATGATAGTGTTCTCTTTCAATTCCGGCTCGTCCACCGCAGTATTCGATAGTTTTTCGTTCCAGCCCTTTGTGTCCCTGTTCACTTACCATGAAAACTTGATGATTTCCCTTCGCAATTCCTTGATTTTGGCAGGTAGCGTATCGGTGATTTCAACAGTTTTCGGAACGCTTGCGACTGTGGCGATATTTAACAGCAGAAACAAGCGAATCCAGTCCACCATGATGGGGATAAACAAGTTTCCCATGATGAACCCTCATGTTGTGACAGGGGTGTCAATGATGCTGATGTTTATTTTCATTAGTAATCTTTTGGGTTCAAGAAATACCCTTTCGTTTACAACGGTTTTGCTTGCACATGTGACCATCACCACGCCGTTTGTGGTACTGAATGTGATGCCCAAACTCCGTGAGGCTGACCCACATATGCTGGAGGCGGCATACGACCTTGGATGCACCCCCTTGCGGGCGTTCTTCAAAGTCACGTTGCCCACAATTTCTACCGGGATAATATCCGGGTTGATGATGGCGTTTGCCCTTTCCCTTGATGACTTTATCATCAGCTTTTACACCACGGGAACAGGATTTCAAACCTTTCCAATCGAGGTGTTTAATCAAGCACGAAGGGGAATAAGACCACCGGTTTTTGCCCTATCAACCTTGATATTTATCACAATTTTTACCCTGCTTGTTCTATCAAATTATATTCAGATAAAATCTGAAAAGAAAAAAGGAGCTAAATCATGAAAAAAATCAAAAAAATTCTTGCACTAACCCTTGCTGTACTGCTGCTTCCCGCCACCCTCTTTATGTCTGGGTGCGCCGGTCGCACAACCCTGTACAACGAAACCGTTGCCACTTTTGACCGTAACCACAATTATGTGGGAATGACCCTGAATGTGTTTAACTGGGGAATGTTTATGGCTGACGGCACTTACGGTTCCCTTAATATCGTTCGTGCTTTCGAGCAGTTGACAGGGATTCGAGTGAATTTTCGTACATACGACTCTAACGAAGAAATGCACGGATTTATCCGTTCAGGCACAGTACCTCACGACCTTGTTATCCCTTCGGAGTACATGGTTCAGCGTATGATTCGTGAAAATCTACTGCGACCGCTTGACCACAGTTTGATTTCAAACCTTAACTTGGTTGATACTGCCTTTATGAACCAAGCTTTTGACCCGGGTAACAGATATTCTATCCCATATAAATACGGCTTTGTTGGGCTGATTTACAACTCTGCTGAATTTGCGAGAAACAACATTCCCTCGCCTACAGGCTGGGATGTGCTGTTCGACTACGAAACTTTTGGTCCGAATGGAGTTGGTCGTGGCAGAGCACGCACAATCAACAATCGCCGTGACGCTTTTGCCATTGCACAAGCCTATCTTGGCTTAGATGTGAACTCTCTGAACCCTGCCGACTGGGAAGCCGCGGCTGAACTGCTGGAGCATCAATTCACCTTTGTTACTCCTGTGATGGACGGAATTTTTGAAGATTTGGGAGATGGTAGTGCGTGGGTTGGTGCGTATTACGCAGGTGACTTTTTGACCATGCGTGAAAGCAACCCTGATTTGCGTATCGTGTTCCCTGAACAAGGCACGAATATGTTCATCAACTCTATGGCTATTCCTGTGACCTCGCAAAATCCTGGTGCGGCGCATATGTTCATCAACTTCCTGCTTGAGCCTGAAGTGGCAATGGAAAATGCCGAGTGGATTCGCTATGCCTCGCCGAACACAACAGTTTGGGCAGACCCCAACTTCTCTCTTCGTAACGAGCCAGCCTTGGCGCATCGCCGCCGTGATGTGGACTTTATCTTCGAGGATATACCATCAATGACAACTACATACGAGCGTTTGTGGTCGAATTTGATTGCTGGGTAAACCGAAAACGCACACTCAAGGGAGTGCCCTCTAATAGGGTTTGTGGTCAATCATGTTTCAATCTCGTTTTTTTGGCGTTTTCAAAAACCGTTGCTACGCAACGAAGTGCGTTTTTGAAAAACCAAAAAAAATCGCTCCAAGCGGAAAATCACCGCTTATCCGCCGAGATATTCAACACACTCAAAAACACATGATAACACGCACAAATGCGGAGTTATCATGTGTTTTTGTTATGCTATTATCGCCCGTAAATGCTAATCCGACCGCTTGTTGTCCGCAGTTCAAACTGGGGGTTCGCTCCGTGGGTAATGACAGGAATTTGGCTTGAAAATCTTCCTGATGTGACTGAATACTGCACAGACACAGCTGTTTCCGTCCGAGGCACGGTTAGCTCGATTCTTCCGCTTCTTGTGCGACCCACAACCGCGTCCGGCATAACCGTACTGCTTAGCTCTAATCGCCCGGAGGTACTGTTAGCGTCAATGTTACCAAACGCACCGAAAATCGTGTGCCTGCCCGAAACGGTGTGAGTGCGAATACTGGTCGCTTCTGTTCGAGTGGTTTCGATTCGACCAGACATCGTGCGAAGATAAATAGAATCGGCAACAATGTCCGCAAGCTCAATCCGTCCGCTGGTTGTGTGCACTATCAGTTCAGCGATGTCGATGTCGCTAATCTCCACCCGCCCGGAAACGCTGGTGATATTTATGCTATCAATGGTATCCAAAGCAGACGCAGGAATTTGCACATTAAGGGGTTTGGGGCGTGGGTTCATCCGCACTCGACCCTGTTGAAAATCAAGGCTTAATGTGCCGTCAGAGGTGCTGTATCTCATCCGTTCGCGGTCGCGAAGCACGCGGCGCGAATATTCGGTAACGATAATATCCCTTCCGTCGTGCACACTTACTACAATACTGCCACTTGTCCAGTCAACTTCAAGGGATGTAATGCCATCTGCCGAGAAAATATGCGTTTCATAATGATTAAAGTTCTCTTGACCGAAATTAAACAGTCCATTGCCACCTATACCTTGCACAACAAACCAAACACACAAACCTACCAATGCGAATGCAGAGATGCACCAACAAATAATAGTAATAATTTTTGTTCTGCTCACTCTATTCTCCTCCTTTTTTCTTTGATGCGAAAATTGCATTAATCAATCCTTCAACCGCACCTGCAAGTGGGAAAACAATCCATGTTAAATGCCATGCGTGAGTGGTGAAACTCGCCAAAAAGTAAACCACCAAAACCAGCGACCACACGGCCGAGGAAATAGCTTTTCTCATTTGCTTTTGCTCGTGCGTACCCGATTGCCATTCTTTGAACTCTTCAATAATGCTGTCGTCTTCTTTCAGATATTTAGGTTTGCTCATAGAATTAAATATAAGCAGACCGGTTGCGGCGGCAACTGTAATTATCATAAAACCAAGACCAATAGAACTTGCTCCGGGTACATTAAGTTCGGATAGGATAATCAGGGGCAACACGCTTAGAATGTAAGCCATTACTGCAACAGCTGTAAATGCCGCTGAACGTGTGCGGTATTTTGCCGCCTCCGGCGAGGCTTTTGCTGCTTCGTTATTTAACTGATTAAGCAACACGCTAACATCACCAATGCTTGCAATAACAATGTTATACGCCGCCTCGGGACTTTTCCCAACAAAAACTAAATCATCGTATTTTTCTTCAAGGTTTTGAATCATCTCTTCTTTTAGTTCGACTGTCTTTCTGCTAACAGGGGCATCTTCAAATAGCCCCTCGACATACCTGCGAATTTTGTTTTCCATACTAATTTTCCTCCACATAAATAAGATTATCAATCATTTTTTTAAGTGTGTGCCACTCACCATATAAGATTTTATGAGCTTCTCGCCCTACTTGGGTAATGGTGTAATAGCGTCGCCTGGCTCCTGTTTGCTCGTCGCCCCAGTAGGATGAAATGCAATCGGCTTGTTCCAGTCGCCGAAAGGCAGAATAGAGGGTGGCTTCTTTTATTTCATATTCTCCCCTGGTTAGTTGCAAAATAGACTTGTTAATTTCATAGCCATAACTATCACCGCCTAACAGACGGGTCAAAATAATAGCATCGATATGTCCTCTGATTAAATCGGATGCAATTGGCATAACTGGCTTACCTCCTTTCGCACACTAATTATATCATATAGATACCTCGCCTGTCAAGGTATATTTTTGGAAAAAACGAAAGTTTGTGAAAAGTTACTATATTTATTCGGATTGCGTTTGGTTATATGGTGCTAATAGACATGGTTTTGCATTAAAGTCACATAGTTGTTGACTTCTTTACGACATTCTGATATAATATACAAACGGCGAGATAATATGTGCGGTTGTAGCATCACAGGTGAAAGGGAAAGAGGAGAACACTCCATGAAAAAACTAACTGTTATCTTACTCGTTTTATGCCTGCTTGCGGTGTCGGGACTGTCGGTGGGGGCGGATTTAGAGCCACGCGGTTCTTTCGAGGAAGTTTCGAGAGATGGAACGAGAATATTTCGCTATTATGCACGAGAAGAGGGGCGAGAACCCTTTGCGGCGGTGTACAACAACAATGAGCAACAAAGTTTAGTATACAGAATAGAAGGATTCTTTTTAGATTCTGGATGGAGAGTGTATTTTTCTGATGATATGTCCCATTTGGTGAAAGGTTCGTTTGGAATTTCATTTTATGTTAATGGCTCAAGAGTGGGGCATGCCGAACGCTACGATTTTATTGACAATTATAATGGACGATTGCCGTGCGAATTTGGTTCTTTAATATGGGCAGTCAACTGGCGTAAAACAGGCTTGAACTCCGACACTCTCCAGTTCACAATCGATACTGACGAGGGCAGAACAATCGTGTTTGATATGACGAGTGGTGAGATTTTGCCAAACACCACGCAAAACACACCCACTTCCACCACAGATTGGTGGCTGTACATCACCATCGCAATTGTCATAATCGCCTTTATAGCAGGCGAAGTGATATATTTTACAGTAATCAAAAACAGACTAAAAGAAAAAGAGGAACAAAAACAATGAAAAAAATCGCACTTCTTCCCGGTGACGGGATTGGACCGGAAATCACAGCCGCCGCTGTCCGTGTCCTTGACGCTGTGGGCAAATTCGAGTACGAAAGCTACCTTATCGGCGGGGCGGCAATTGACGGGGCAGGGAACCCCTTCCCTGATGCCACCTTGCAGGGCTGCCTTGCGGCGGACAGCGTACTTCTTGGGGCGGTGGGCGGCCCGAAATGGGACACCCTACCCGGAAACCAGCGCCCGGAAGTGGGCTTGCTTGCCCTCCGTGGGGCGTTGGAGCTGTACTCCAACCTTCGCCCGGCGAAGTTGTATCCTGCACTCCGCGACGCTTGCCCCCTGAAATATGACGGGGAGTTCGACATACTTATCGTGCGGGAGCTGACCGGAGGCATTTACTTCGGCGACCGGGGCAGAACGCCCTCGCCGACCGGGGACACAAAAGACGATTCCGCCTACGACACCGAGCGTTACAGCGTGCGGGAGGTGGAGCGTATTGCCCGTGTCGCCTTTGAGGCGGCGCAAAAGCGTAGCGGGCGGGTAATCAGCGTGGACAAAGCCAACGTACTGGAGTCCAGCCGCTTGTGGCGTGAGGTGATTCGCACCGTGGCGAAAGAATACCCCAGCGTGGAATGCACCGATATGCTGGTAGACAACGCCGCAATGCAGCTTATCCGCAATCCGGGGCAGTTTGACGTAATGGTGACGTCCAATATGTTCGGGGACATTCTGTCCGACGAAGCCAGCCAGCTCACTGGGTCAATTGGAATGCTGCCCTCCGCCAGCCTTGGGGCGACAAAGCGAGGGTTGTACGAGCCGATTCACGGCTCTGCCCCTGACATTGCAGGGCAGGGGATAGCCAACCCAATCGCCACCATACTGTCCGCGGCAATGATGCTCCGCTACTCCTTTGATATGGAAGCCGAGGCGGCGGCAATCGAGGCGGCAGTAGATGCCACCCTGAACGCAGGCTTGCGAACTGGCGACATTGCCGCACCGGGTCAGGCGAAACTGGGGACTGTGGCGATAACGGATGAGATTTTGCGGAGAATTGGGTGATGAAGAAGGCAAATAAAATTGTTTTAATAGTAGCAGTGATTATATTTTTTGCTACGATTGCTTTGTATTTGATATTAGGGTTTGTGGCAACTTTCAGCATTGACCCAATATTAAATCATAATCCATCACAAGAGATTATCGAAGAAATTGAAAATGTATTCATGTTTGAGCTTGCTCCCCATGAAACAATATCGATTCGCTTTTTCCCTGGAATGTTGCAAGCGAGAAGAAGCATACGCTTTATAATAAATGAAGTACAATCAACAGAAGATTTTTTGTCACGCTTCCATGGGGGAACAGTAGAAGCTGGTTGGCCAAATAGCGTAAACATATCTCACCTTTTTGAAAACAACAACCACCACGAATTTTTTGCTGATTTAAGTTTTTGCGAAGAAGAAAATACAGCAACATTTCATGTTTACAATGGCGGGTGGCCGGAGCTGAATGCCGTGTTTGGATATATGAGATCACCGCCATTTTGGACGAACCCGATATTTATAGCATTTGTTGCAGTACATTGGATTTTGTTTGCATACTTGGCTATTTATTACGGAATTCATCAAGGTATGCGTCTAAAACAATATTTCGCCATGCGAAAGCATAGCTAACAAAAACAAACAAAGAGGTATTTATTATGGAAAATCAACTAAAACGGAAGTACGGACTGCTTATGGCGATGTGCATGGTAGTGGGTACAATCATCGGAAGCGGAATCTTCTTCCAAAACGAAAGAGTTATCACCTATATTGGTGGCAGAATGTGGATTGGTATTGCCGCATGGGCAGTTGGCGGTCTAATTACCTTGTCGCTTGCGTATGTGGCAAGCACCCTTGCCACCCGACACGAAAAAGTCGGCGGCTTGGTGGACTATACCGAAGCATTAGTAGGCAAGAGCTATAGCTATGTTTTTGGGTGGTTTTTAGCAACAATTTTCTATCCTGCTATGACTGGCACATTGGCATTCGTGACGGCACGTTTCACAGTCGAATTGTTTGGGTGGAACACGGCATATGGCGTAAATCAATTCCTAAGCGGAGAAACATGGGCACTTGCGTTATTCTATCTCGTGTTAATATACGCCGTCAACGGACTAAGTACCAAAATATCCGAAAAAATTCAAATATCCGGAACATTTATCAAAGTCATTCCGTTGATTTTGATGGGTATCGTAGGAACTATTTTTGGACTTGTGAACGGCGTCACATTAGAAAATTTGAACTTCACGGCTACTCATGTTGGGCGTGTATACAATGAATACGGACAACTTGTAACAGAGGGAACTCTTGTTGGTGCAAGAACGGCAATGTCAGCCTTTTTCTATGCTCTTGTTGCAACTGCTTTCGCTTATGCAGGCTGGGACTGTGTAATTAACTTAAATTCAGAAATAAAAGATGCAAAACGCAACTTGCCAAAAGCACTTATTGTAGGGATGATTATCATTACTTCAATCTATGTAGCTTATTTTGTGGGTATTTTTGGAGCTTCGCCTGTAGAATCTGCCGTTGCGGCAGGCGGAGTCGGTACGCGCACCGGCTTTATGGCTGTGTTTGGTGATTTTGCGGGAACTTTGCTGTTTGTTTTCATTATCATATCGTGCATAGGCACACTAAACGGCTTGACTGTTGCAAGTCAACGTTCAATTTATGCCATTTCAGCACGTAATACAGGGCCGCGCCCACGTTTGTTTGGACAAATAGACAAAGAAACAAATATGCCAAACAACTCCATTTTCCTGTCAATGATTTTCATTGCCGCTTGGATGGTAGTCATTTTTGCTCATAATAGTATGTCCAATCCACCATTTAACAGCATTAACGAATCGTTACACGGCTTTAACTTTAGCATTGTTGCCTTCGCGCCGGTGGGGCTGTGTATGTTGCTCTTACCTCTATTGGTGCAAGTGATACACAAACAAAAAGATTTTGGCGTGTTTAATCGTTTTATTGCGCCCACTCTTGCAATTATCGGAACATTGTTTTTAATGTATGCTACCTGGTATCAGCAACGAAATATAGTCTTTATTTTCTTGATTGTGTTATCCGTCTTATCAATCATTGGCTTGCTACTCACTTTCGGCAAAGACAAAACTCCAATGCGCGGTGTTACGGCATGGATATGCGGTTTCGTGCTGGTTATTGTTGTGTCAGTGGTGTTGCTCGTTGTGTTAAACAGTGTAGCATAAAAAACGCCGTTAAATATATGTTCACAAATAATTCACTGCGCGTTTACACACAAAGTGGAGAGCGTGTGATATAATAGTAATGTCAAATATGTGCAAACTTGCACAATAAAAAATTGGAGGATCTATTTATGAAAAAAAGAACTACAAAACTTATTGCCCTTGCTATTGTGGCAATTATGCTGGCTACTTTAATTCCGACTTTTGCTGTGTCTGGTATTGATTTGGCAGTTGGTGCAGAAGTTGAAGTGTCATCTAACTGGGAAGGCTTTGGCGGTGAACAAATGGTAAATGGTCAAACTACCGGGCGTTGGGCTGCTGCTGCTGCTGAAACAGAACCATGGTTTATTGTAACGCTTGATCAAGTAGAAACAATCTCTGCTGTTGCTATGCGTGAGTTTCGTGGTGGACAGGGCTTCCGTGTTCATCACCTTGTGATTTCGGTAAGTGCTACAGAAACTGGTGAAAATTGGACAACTGTTCTTGATGAGATTTGTGAAAATTTTGATTTAATTGGCGAATTTTCAGTTTTGAGATTTGATGCCCCTGCTCAGACAAGACGTATTCGTGTAGAATTTATTACATGGCGCACCGCACCGGGGCGCGACGGATACCCTGACCCTGGTACAGCTTATGGTATTCAGCCATCTATTTATACATTCGAGGCTTTTGCCGAAGTGCCAAGTGCTGATGATTTGGAAGATATGATTGAAGCGCTTGAAGCGTTTGAAGGTTTGGTTGATGGTGCTGCAGAGGGTTTCCGAGCTCAATTTGAGTATATTTTAGAAACTTTGCGTGAAATTGATGCTGATGATATTGGTGCTATGATGTTAGCAATTAACGAAGCAAGACCAATATACGAAGCAATTTCAACTTTCGAAGAAAATCGTGAGGCACTGTATACTCTTTATAACACAGCTATTGCGGAATTCGGAGATAGCCCTGCAAGATTTGCCGGCACCGAAGTTCCACAGGTTGCGGTTAATAGATTTATTGGCGGTCTAAACAACGCTCGTAGAGAATTGGAATTTAACAATCCTCTTGCAATTTTCGGAGTTTTAGAGCAGTTCCAAGAAGTAGTCGCAGAACTACGCGAAGCGACTGAAGGCATTGATTTGCCTGAAAACGATAGAACCCCTGAAAACGATAGAACCCCTGAAAACGATAGAACCCCTGAAAACGATAGAACCCCTGAAAACGACCCTGTTAATGATTCTGAGTTCCCGCTTATCCCGGTTATTGCTGGTGTGGCTGTGCTACTCATCATTGTTGTTGTTGCCGTAGTTGTTATGGGCAAAAAGAAAAGCGCTGGTGAAACAGAGTAATATAAAAAAGAGATGCTTTCGTGGCATCTCTTTTTATTTGAAGAAAAAGTTTTTTGTCTTGGGGCGTTGCCCCACCCCCCGTGACCTTGACCTTTTTCCTCAATCCGAGAGTGGTAAAAGGCTTTGTACCAATCTTTTTGTGTTCGTATCCAAAAAAAACAAACAAAAACAAAATTCTCTATTGACAAACCTGAAAAAGTAGTGTATAATGTAAGCAACGCATGAAACGACTTGTACAATTCATGCAAAAAATACTTATCAAAAAGGAGTTTTTCACATGAGAAAAACAAAAAAACTTTTAGCCTTGGCTATTGCTGTTGTGATGACTGTATCACTGTTCAGTTTTCTTGGGCTAAATTCATCCGCCGCGCCACCGAATTTGGCGTTGAACACAGAGATGAATGCGGCTGGCGACAATCCTGCTTCATTCCCGCGTCCTATTGCACCAATTTTGTATCATAGTGTTGTAGCTTTTTATCGTTTGCTTAATGGCAATACTGACATTTACGCGAACAATCAGCGTATCACTTGGGGTACAAATCCAGGACAATTAGATGCATTTCAAGCTGCCTATCGTGAAATGCAGGGCGACCCTGAGGCTGATTGGTTTGCCACCAATGACAGACCAGGTCTTTGGGTTGGTGTAGACTTTGGAACACCACAAAGTTTTAATCAAGTTGTTATTTATCAAACAGCTCTTCCAGACGAGCGTGGTATTCTCGGAACATTCGTAATTGAAGTAGCAAATTATGATGACTTGACTCCTTACTGGGTGCCAGACAGCTTTTTGAACGAAGATGGTACACTACAAAACCCTAACAGAACTGCGCCATTAGGTTCTTTCAACCAAAATGGTTGGACTGTTGCAAGTGATGTAATTACAGCTAATACTACTGCTGATGGATTTACAGGTGGACCTATTACTGTTGATCTAACACACACAGGCGAATACCGTTATGTTCGTATCCGCACTATAGCTAATATTATGCCTCCTGATTCACCTAATAACCAGGGTCTTCCGATGATAACATCTCTTCAAGTATTCCAACAGCCAGATAACGGCTATCAGCCAGACACGGACGTCAACGACGAAGGCGAAACTCAACAACCAGCTTTCGTTGCTGCGACCGATATTCCAAGCACACCGAGCGAATTTGTTGCAGGTGCGGCGGCTATTCAACTGCCAACTCAAGCTACTCCAGCAAACGCTACATACAGTGCAATTGTATGGACTGTGACAACTGCTGGTACTACAGGTGCGTCTATTGATGCGCAAGGCAGATTCACTGCGACTGCCGCAGGAACTGTGACTTTGACTGCCACAGTTGCTAACGGCACTGCTGTTGGAACGCCACTTACAATCACACGTGACATCACTGTTACTCCACCGACTTCTTCGGAAAACGACGATGTAAACGACGATGTTAATGAAAACGGCGGTGAATCTGAGTTCCCGCTTATCCCGGTTATTGCTGGTGTAGCTGTGCTACTCATCATTGTTGTTGTTGCCGTAGTTGTTATGGGCAAAAAGAAAAACGCTGGTGAAACAGAGTAATATAAAAAAGAGATGCTTTCGCGGCATCTCTTTTTGTTTTTTGTTGATTCGTGCAAAATTTCTACTCTCCGCATTTACATGGGTTGCAGGTGCAGTTTTTGCATTTGCATTTTGGGTTTGTGCAGGTCTTTGTTTCCTTAGCCATAATATTTATCTCCTTTCTGTTGACATTATTGTCAACTTGTGATATAATGCTTTTAGTAAGTGCTGGAGTTTCGCCGTTTGGGCGTTTTTGTGCTCCCTGAGCGGTGTCGGTGGCTTCGCCGCCGAGCAGGCTCAGGATAATTCTGCGTCGTCCATTTAGGCGAAACGGAATGCGTGGCGGAACGAACAAAAAGCACGATATAATATATTATATTACACTACGGAAATAATGTCAAGTACGCACTTTTAAGTGGCATACTACCCTAAAGGATACTATGGAGAAGCAAAATGACTGTACCCATGGCGGTTGCCCGGTTGTCGCCACCCTCGATATAATCGGCGGCAAGTACAAATCTCTTATATTGTGGCATTTGCTTGATGCCACTCTTCGTTTTGGAGAGCTAAGTCGCCTTATCCCTACTGCCACGCCTAAAATGCTCACCCAACAGCTACGAGAGCTTGAGGGTGATGGTCTTGTTTCGCGGGTGGTGTACCCGATTGTCCCGCCAAAGGTAGAATATTCCCTTACCCAATTAGGAGATAGCCTGCGTCCCATTTTGTTCGGCATATATAACTGGGGCGAGGGGTACATGAACAGCACAGGGGCAACTGTGGAATGCGAAATGAAAAGCAAAGTGCCAACCGACAGGGAGGGGTGCTGTCTATGACTCTTTTGCACAAAACCACCGCCACTCCCGCCGAAACCGAGGCAGTTGGTGCAGAGTTTGCCACATGGTTGGCGGAAAATCGCCCCACAGGAGGGGTGTTCGTTGCGATGTCAGGGGACTTGGGGGCAGGAAAGACCACATTCGTCCGTGGCATGGCGAGGATTCTCGCTCCCGCCGCCCACGTGAGCAGTCCCACCTATGCCATTGTGAACCAATACGGCGGCAAACGGAACTTGCATCACTGCGACCTGTATCGTATCAGCGGCGAAGATGACCTTGTTTCTGTTGGTTTTTATGACTTCGTCGAAAGTGGCATTGTGGTCGTGGAATGGGCAGAGAGAATGGACAACATTCCTGCAAAGGAACATTTTTCGGTGGATATTCGTGTTGCTGATGAGGAAAAACGAGAGGTTGAGATACAATGGAGATATTCCCAGACATAATCGGTTATATCGGCTCGCTGTTTATCATTGCAGGGTTCATCCTAAATGGGGAAGTGAAAATCCGTGTGATAAACTGCATTGCCGCAATGATTTTTGTTGCCTATTCTATCATCATCGGCGCAATGCCCATGGTGCTTTTGAACGGGGTCATTCCTTTTATTCATGCGTATAAAATTTATAGATTCAAGCAAAATGAGAAAGCAACCAAAACAGGGAAAGCAGAGGTTGCCGCAAATGAAAACCCTGGCGATTGATTGCACCTCCACCTGTGCCGCCGTTGCCCTGTGCGAGGGGGACAAGCTGCTCTCATCCTATTTCGCCGACAACGGGAGCAAACACAGCGAAAGCCTGCTGCCTGCGGTGGAATTTGTGCTGGCGCAGAACGCCGCGACTGTGGATGACCTTGGAATGATTGCCTGTGCTGTCGGACCGGGAGCGTTTACCGGGGTGCGAATCGGGGTGTGCGTAGCAAAGGGACTTGCCTTTGGGCGAGATTTGCCGTGTGTCCCTGTGTCCACCCTTGCGGCTCTCGCTTACAATGGCGTGCGGTTAGAGGGTATCATCTCTCCTGTTATGGACGCACGGCGTGGACAGCTGTACAATGCCCTTTTCCGAGCAGATGGCGGCAAGATGACACGGCTTTCCCCTGACCGCCTGATTACCCCAGAGGCGTTGGCGGCGGAACTGGCGGAATACTTCGCTCCAGTCTACTTCTGTGGTGACGGAAGCCACATTGCCGTCGAACTGGGCTTGCCCAATGCCGCCTTTATGCCACCCCTGCTGATGTCAAACTCCGCCTATTCGGTGGCACGGGTGGCACTTGAGGAATATACCGCCGCCCCAAACGCGGACTATAGCGATGCCACCCTCGCCCCTGTATACTTGCGAGCAAGTCAAGCAGAACGAGAAATAAAAAAATGACGGAGACGCCCCATGAAAAAAACACTCACACTGACCATAGCAATATTGCTTTTGTTACCGTCAATCTTATTACTGACAGGATGTAGAAACCACAGAACATTACTTGACTTTAACCCTGCCGACTATATCAACATTGCGGACTTTCGTAATATTCGTTTTACCAATGAGGAAGTCGAAGAAGGGATGCAAGATTTAATCGAGCGTTTTCTTTACCAAGCGGGGAACTACGGCGACCCGGAACGTCCACTACAAGAAGGCGACAGAATCGTCTTTGAGTTTACTGGCGTAATTGATTTTTACCAACTTGAAAGAGAAATACAATATGATGACCACCTGATTTTAAGTTTAAGAATTATTGTTGATGGAATAGATGGGTTCCATGGCGACCGCCTTTACGATGTTTTTTGGCAAATAGAAGAAGATGGTGAAGGTGTGCAATTTCTTGATGAAATTGGATTTAACCAAGCCATTCTTGGGCGCACTCCGCAAATCGGACAAGTTTATGTATTAGAAATTACCATACCGGACAACTTTTTTTATGAAGATATTCGTGGCAAAGACGCGATGTTGGAAGTTACTATATCTCATCATTTCACAGGTGAATTTTTTGCCGGAGGTACCGGGTCGGCAGGTAGTGCGCAGCAAATGCGTGAACCATTTATCATTGGAAATGGACAATTAACCCCCGGATTTGATGAAGGACTGATAGGGCATTTAATCCGTGAGGTAAGTTTAGTAAATGTCACATTCCCAGAAGAATATCGCTCTGATGACCTTGCAGGAAAGGACGTAGTTTTTATTACAGTCACCCAGGGTGTCTGGCTTTCTGCAAAAGAGTTTACTGACGAAATGGCCATGCATATGTGGGGACGAGAAACCGTCGAGATACTGTTAAGTGATATGAGAGACACTGTTATAATTGACATGGCATTTCATTATTTATTGGAAAACTCGGAATTTTCTTCTCTTCCGCAATGCGAAGTTGATAGAGTTACTGAGGATTTAATGGATGATTATGCCTCGTGGAAGCGCAGGTATGGGTTTGAAAGTTTTGGAGACATGGCGGCACACCTAATAAACCCCGAATGGACAACAGACGATGACTTTTTTAATTATCATCTAACACCACAAGTAGAGCATGCTGTGAAAAACACAGTAGTATTTTACTATATGGGTCGGGAACTTAGGTTTATCCATAGTGAAGCAGAGATTTTTAGGCGTATAGTAGAACACGGGCACCAAATTCCGCCGGATTTTGAAGTCGATGAGGATGAGATATATCATCATATGATGCTGGATTTGTTTGATTGGATAGTCGAAAACGTAATTGTAGAATGATTTTGCTTGACTTACAGCGTTTTTTGTGGTATAATAATATCAATATATAAATTAAAGAAAAAATCGAAAATAACAAGTGAAAGGGCGCGTAAGGAAAAGCACAAATTTTATATTTTTGTGCGCGATTTCCCCTCGTGCGTGGTGCGAATCATGACAAAAATACTTGAAAAAACAATTGAAGGTAAACACCTAATATATCGTGGCAAACCTCTTGTAAGAGAGGGGAATTTGTATTGCTATGGTGACATGGAAGAAGCCCATGTGCTTTTTATGATTGTTTTAACCAACAAAACGATTCATATTGGGGAAAACGATGTGGAAGTGCCGGAGAACATTCTGATTCAGGTGCTGAAAACCGACCCAGCCATCCCCGACCACGAGAAAATTGCCAAGCAATTAAACGGAGTAGGCTTGTTCGAGGCATTTAACGCCGGGTTAGTATGGCTTGACAGGTTGAATAATGCGTAAGCAAAAGTCCTTGTTCAACACTCTTTTAGGGGGTGCCTTCTAATAGGCATCGAGGTCAATCATGCTTCAATCTCGTTTTTCTTGCTTTGTCAAAAACCGTTGCTACGCAACGATTTGCATTTTTGACAAAGCAAGAAAAATACGCTCCAGGCGGAAAGTCACCGCCTGTCCGCCGAGATAGAAGGCACACTCTTTTAATATTATTTGCGGGAGCTTGTAACTTTACCTTGTTATTTGGTATTAAAAGGATAATAAATAAATAATATCAAGAAAAGAGGATTTTGTCCATGGAAGGTATGAAAAAAAGAAATTACCCGCTTGATTATGTGGAGTATTCACCTAACTTTAAGGAAATTATTGCAAAGTCTGCTCGTTTGGCAGGTGCTAAAACTGCTTATAAATTCAAAAAAGATGACGTTGTAAAAAGTGTAACGTACAGCGAGTTTCAAAAGCTGACCCAATCACTTGGAACAGGGTTGTACACTCTTGGTCACAAGACAAGTCATGTTGCCATTGTGTCTGAAAACCGCTTCGAGTGGATTACAACGCTATTTGCCGTACTTGCAGGAGAAGGCGTTGTTATCCCAACGGATAAAGAATTGCCAATTGACGAAATTATCAACATTTTAACCCATAGTGACAGCGAAGCGGTTTTCACTTCGGCTACATATGTTCCGCAATTCAAAGAGAGATTGGATAAGCTGCCGAATGTTAAGCACTTTATTTGCTTTGACCTTGACCCAAGCGAAGCAGACGACCGCTTTGTCAGCTACGAGGGGCTTATTGCCGCCGGGCGCGCTGCTTTGGATGGCGGCAACCTTGAGTATGTGGATGCCGACCTGTCAACTCAGGAGCTAAAGATGCTGGTGTACACTTCCGGAACTACCGGCACAAGCAAAGGGGTTATGCTTTCCCAAAACAACCTGACTTCATGCTTGTATCATGGCACACAAATCTCCACCGTAGGTGAAGTGAACTTGTCGGTGCTTCCATACCATCACTCATATCCGCTTATGTGCGACATTGTTGCTTGCTTTAACAAGCAGGCGACCCTGTGTATCAACGAAAACCTGCGTACTGTGGCGGCTAACATGAAAGAATACAAGCCGGACTTTATTTGCCTTGTTCCGCTGTATGTAGAGAGCTTTTACAAAAAGATTTGGGCAAACGCTGAAGAGAGCGGTCGTGCTGATAAATTGCGCAAGGGAATTAAAATGAGCAACGCGTTGCGCAAAATAGGTGTCGACAAGCGACGTACCCTGTTTAAGTCTATCCACGACTCGTTTGGTGGCAATTTGGCCGCTCTTGGTTGCGGAGGTGCGCCATTGCGTGCCGAAATGGTAGACTTTTTCGACGCCATCGGTATCAAAATCCTTAACGGATACGGAATTACCGAGTGCTCGCCGCTTATTTCGGTGAATCGCTTGTTCTTCAACGATTTCCGCACTACAGGAGTGCTTATCGCCTCCCTTGAGCTGAAAATCGACCAGCCAAACGAGAACGGCGAGGGTGAGATTTGCGTTCGTGGAGAGAATGTGATGATGGGATATTACAAAAATCCCGAAGCTACAGCTTTGGCAATTGATGACGAGGGTTGGTTCCACACCGGCGACCTTGGAAAAATCAATGAACACAAGCAAGTTTATGTCACAGGGCGTAAGAAAAACCTTATCGTTCTTTCTAACGGCAAGAATATTTACCCCGAGGAAATGGAAGGCTATGTTTATAACATTCCTTATGTTGCCGAGTGTGTTATCCTTGCTGATGTGAACGATAATGGACAGGAAGTGGGGCTGATTGCCGAAGTGTTCCTAAACGAAGATTTTGTTAAGGACATGGACAAAGACGCAAGAAAAGCCGCTATGAAGCAGGAAATTGACAAGCTAAACAAAACCCTGCCAAGTTTCAAACACATTCACAAAGTGCGTATTCGCCAAGATGAGTTTGAAAAAACCACTACACGAAAAATCAAGCGTTCGGATATTGGCGTGAGTGTGATAAATTAACAAAATATGCCACCACGTTCGTAAGGATTTTGTTCGGATGTGGTGGCAGAAAGAATAGGAGAAAAATATGTCAGCAGTTATTATGAGAAAAACTGTTTCGGAAAGAACAAGAAGATTAGTGGGAGTTGCAATGTTTGCCGCGGTTATTGTGGTGGTGCAAACTTTGACTACATTTGTGTGGCCTCCGGGGACTATACCGATAAACCTTGTTTTGCCTGCCATTGTGGTAGGAGCGGCACTGTATGGTACTAAAGCGGGTATGTTTTTAGGTCTGTGCTTTTCTGCTGTGGTCATCGCAAGTGGAATCACAGGAGCGGCTGGATTATCCAATCTAATGTGGATAGCAAGCCCGGTGTTGTTTATTTTAGTTACACTTGTAAGAGGGGCTTCTATTGGACTTGTTGCGGGAATTGTATTTTCTGCTGTGTCACAAAAAGACACACAGCTTGGAGTTTTAGTTGCCGCAGTACTCTCTCCCGTTGTTAATACAGGAATATTTTTGCTATCTTTGATTTTCTTGTTCAGAGATGTTTTGCGAGGTATAGCAGGAGAGAACAACATTATATATCATGCGTTTATTGTAATGGCAGGAACAAATTTTATTGTAGAGTTAGCAGTTAATATTGGACTTGTTACTGCAACAGTAATTGTAATAACAGCAACCAAAAAAAATAGAAATTTTCAATAATTCTATAAACAAAGAAGGCACTTTGCAAAAAGTGCCTTTTGGACTTTGAAAAAGTTGTTGGAAAGGAGACCAATTTGAATAAATATAAAAAATTGATGAAAAATACAGTGATAATTGCCATTGGTAACTTTGGGTCAAAGTTTTTGGTGTTTTTTATGATGCCAATATTCACTCGGTTTCTTACCACAAGTGAGCTTGGCACGGCAAACCTGCTATTTCAAATTCCAGCACTGTTATTCCCTATAATAACTTTAAGTGTCAATGAAAGTGTTTTTAGGTTTATCTTTGACAAGGGGAGCGACCGACGGCAAATACTGTCGATAGGGTTGTATATCACACTTATAGGCAATTTGATTTTTGCAATTATCACCCCGATTCTTATCTTCGCAGGAATCGATTTTTTTACAGAAAATGCAGTATTACTTGTATTGTTCTCATTGACAGCATCTATTAGATTTTTGATTGCACATTATTGCAGAGCAAGAGGATTATTTAAGCTATTTGCTATTCAGGGAATATTCAACACAATAACCACCATGAGCTTTAATCTACTATTCATTGTGGCACTGGGATTAGGTGCATATGGATATGTGGTGGGGGTGTTATTAGGCGACTTGCTGACGGTAATATTTATTGTTTTGGCGAACAGGTCTTGGAGATTTATCTTACCTCCCTCGAAAGTGAACAAAAAAGTCGGAAAAAAGATGCTACGATACAGTCTTCCGCTGACTCCTACATTTTTTTGCTGGAGTATATTGATTTCAAGTAACTTGATTTTTATTCGTATATTCGTAGGCGAGGATATGACCGGGCTTTACACCGCGGCGAACAAAATCCCCACACTGCTCACTATTGCAAGCGGGGTGTTCATGCAGGCATGGAGTTTTTCTGCGGTTAGCACTCAAAGCCCGAAAGAGCGTAATCGCTTTTTCACAAAAGTGTATGACTATTATCAAGCGATTATCTTTGTTGCGGCAAGTGGCATAATAATATTTGCACGTGTGTTTGCGACTATACTTTTCGGTCCGGCTTTCCACGAGGCGTGGAGATTTATTCCGTTACTTGCAATGGCGACGGTATTTTTCTGCCTTGCAAATTTTAAGGTCAGCGTTTATATGGTGCAGAAAAATTCTAAATCGCCGTTTTTTACTGTCCTGTATGGGGCGATTGTCCATGTGATATTAAGTTTTGTGCTTATTCCAGAGTCATTGTTGGGCATTTCTATGGTCGGGCTTGGAGGATACGGGGCGGCCATTGCGGCGATTATTGGCTTTGGTATCGTGTATATAACACGTGCGATAGACATAAGCAAAAAGGTAAGATATAACCAACGTATAGATAAAATCTTTTTATCTACACTTGTTATTGGAGCGCAAGTTGCACTCTCGTATTTTGCCCCAAGGTGGCAAGTGTTGGGGCATATTTCCGCAATATTGATTATGTTGGCGATAAATGCAACCTCTCTGATTGAAGCTGGCTTGTATTTGCACGGAAAAATGAAAAAAAAGAAAAAAATATAAAAGACATGAATTTTCCTACCAATAAAATACCATATTCTGCCGCATCTTTTAATTGACGACAAAAATCGCCGAAACAAGTGAAAACTTGACGGCGGTTTTTTTATGACGAGATATAGGTGGATGTGTTATTATATGGGTGAATATACCACATTTCATAAAGGAAGGTAAAATCATGGAAAGCACAAAGTCATTACATGAACGAATTTTTATCAGCAAGAAAGACAAGACAATCGAGGAGTTGGAAAGGGAAGTGCAACGCTTGCAAGAACCGGAGGCGGAATTTCGCCGTCGGAATGAGTACGAAATCATACATACCATTGCGATTGATCGTATTTGCCCAAGCGCGTTGTATTCTCGTAGAGAAAGCTGTGACAGCGATATTATTCGCCTTGCGGACAGTATTCGTCAGCACGGAGTGCTACAGCCGATTATTGTTCGCCGAGTGACCGAGGATGACGCCGCTGTCGGCGGATTGTACACTCTTGTAGCGGGAAGCCGCAGGATTAAGGCGCTAAAGTTGCTTGGACAAGCTACTGTACCTTGTGTTATAGTCGAGGCAGACGCTCCCGGGGCGGGTTTCTTGTCTATTGTTGACAACTACCATCGCCACGACCTTAACTTTTTCGAGCAGGCGTATTTGTTGGCGGAATTTATGTCCACCAACGGCATTGAAATTGAAGAAGCTGCAATGAAATTGTCTGTGCCGCGGTCTTTCGTCGAGGAAAAGCTAAAGCTAATGAAGTATTCTCCGGCAGAAAAAGAGCTTATTCTTGACGCAGAGTTGAGCGAAGAACACGCCCATGCGCTGCTCCGCATTGAAGATGAGGGGGAGCGACTGCATTGCCTGCGATTTGTTATTCAACGGCAAATGACGGTGGCGGCGGCGGTAGAGTTTGTAGATGGCTGTTTCGAGCAACCTCCAATGGAGCTAAAGGGTATAGAAAGTGTTAAGCGGCGACTGATACAAAAGGATATGCGGATTTTCTATAACTCGGTTGAGCGGGCAGTGGAAATGGTGCAACGGTCGGGAGTTCCGGCGATTTTGCGCCGCACCGAAACCATGGATGAGTACGAAATTGTCATCACTCTGCCACGGGCACAAACAAAAGGCGGAGCGGCGTCAATCGAAACGGCGTAATGCGTGGTGTTGGTCTGAAGGCACAGCAAAATCTGTGCCTTCAGACTGAAGAAAAAGTCTATTTTTTATTGGGCGTTGCGAAATTTGAAAAATAAAATTTGAAAATGCAAAAAACACTTGACAATCAGGAAAAAATGTAGTATAATATTTCTTGCGACTAATGAAATAGCATATGACAAAGATATGAAAGGTGAAATAAAATGGCTGTACCAAAGCGTAAAGTATCAAAAGCAAGACGCGACAAGCGTCGCTCGAATGTGTGGAAACTTGACCCGCCGCAAATGGCAAAATGCAGATGCGGAGAGTATAATCTTTCCCATCGTGTGTGCCGTGCCTGTGGGCAATATGGCGGAAAGACTATTATCGAAATTAAAGATTAAGACATACCGCACAACAGAATCTCGGCAGGGGCAACCCTGCCTGTTTGTCGTTGCTGTGGGGATAAGGTCAAGGGCAAACACCCGTCAGTCGGAAAAACGCCAACTGCCACCCTCTCCCCCAAAGAGGGCAAAGGTCAAGGGCATTTAACCACGAAGGTCCACGAAAATACACGAACAAATTCGCACCTCACTCAAGCCCTCTTTTTGGGAGAGGGTAGCTTGCGACCGACCTTGTCGCAAGACGAGTGCTTTCGCCCGCCAACACCATTCACACCGACAAAACAAAAAGCCAAGACGGTGTGTCTTGGCTTTTGGGGTTAGGGTTGGCGGATAAGTTGCGAACCAAGCGTGGACAATGTGTTTTGCGTGCGCGAAAACTCATGCACCCTTACTACGCCGCAAGAGAAAATAAACTCCATAAGATTTTCGTCTAAATCTTCGTCAACAGAAAATGTGCCTGACACTTGATATTGTATAACCAATCTGGCAGAATATTCTTCTCGGAAGCGAGGTACAATTTCACTTTCAATGAGTGTTCCGACTTCTAAATCTACAATGCCTCCACGAACAGAAACACAATCATAATTTCCATATCTAAAATCAATAAGCGAACGAATTCTATAAGATCCCCAGTACATTTCGCTTATATCAAAATCTTCACCAACTTCAGGAATTCTGTGAATAGCTCCTTCCCAAGTCAGACCGCTAAATGTTAATATAAGTGTATATGAAAATCTCGAACCATCAATAATCAATGTTCTTGTGCCGTCAGCATTTTCCCACGTACCATTCAGCGCACCGTCAAGCGGAGCAGGTTCACGGGTGTTTCCGTCCTCGCCCTGTCCATCATTCGGACTGTTTGCCGAACCATTTGCCGTGCTGTTTGTGCCGTTTGTTGTGCCATTATCCCCATCACACCCAACAACCCCAACCACAACCGTCACCAACATAAGTACAACCAACATAATAGAAATAATTTTTTTCATTATTTCACCTCCAAGAGTTTAATACCAATATTATACACCCCCCCCGCAAAATGTCAATAGGTTTTGCGAAAAAAGTCAAAAAATATTTTTCGGGGGCGGGGAATACCTTTGAAATTCGAGGACTCCCCATGAATAACACAAAAAAAATCACCGCCATCGAGCCAAAATCCCTTGCCCACAAGGCGGGCATTCGCCCCGGTGACGCTCTTATTTCCATTAACGGGCAAGTCATTGCCGACGTGCTGGACTATCGTTTCCACTTGACCGAGCGGAAAATTACCCTCGCCCTGTGCCGTGATGGGGCGCAGTTCGACGTTGCTATCACCAAGCCTGAATATGAGGACATTGGGCTGGAGTTCGAGGATTTTCTTATGGACGGGCAACGGGCTTGTGCCAACCGTTGCATTTTCTGTTTCGTTGACCAAAATGCCCCCGATTGCCGTGAAACTTTGCACTTCAAGGACGACGATTGGCGGCTGTCCTTCCTGTGGGGCAACTACATAACCACCACCAACATGACGGACGCCGACATTGACCGCATTATCGCCATGCGGACAAGCCCCATGAACATTTCGGTGCATACCACCAACCCTGATTTGCGGGTGAAAATGCTTGCCAATCCGCAGGCGGCGAAGATTATGGACACTCTCGGTCGGCTGAACGAGGCGGGCGTTGCCACAAACTGCCAGATTGTGCTGTGCCGTGGGGTGAACGACGGCGCGGAGCTTGACCGCACCATGGGCGAGCTTGCGGAATTTTACCCGAATATGCAAAGCGTGTCCGTTGTGCCGGCAGGGATTACCCGTCACAGGGAGGGCTTGTACCCTCTCGCCGAATATTCCCCTGGGGAAGCGGGCGAAGTCATCGCACAAGTGGAGTCTTTCGCCGATAGGTGTAGGGAAAAGTACGGCGAGAGACTGTTTTTCGCCGCAGACGAGCTGTATATTCGTGCAGGGTTGCCCATTCCCGCGGAAGAGAGTTACGAGGGCTATCCCCAGTTAGAAAATGGGGTTGGCATGATGCGGAATTTTGCGGAGGAGGTGGAGTTTGCGTTGGAAGAAGTGGACGAACGCCCCCCGCCGCAGAAATTTTCCATTGCAACCGGCGTGGCGGCGCATAATTTTGTGCAAAAACTGGTTGACCGCGTGGGCGAAATGTGTTATAATGATAGGAGAGCCGATTTTGCCTGTGAGGTGCACCCCATTCGCAACGATTATTTGGGGCAGTCAGTCACAGTCGCCGGGCTTGTCGCCGGGGGTGACATTATCGCCCAGCTGGCGGGCAAAGACTTGGGCGAACGACTGCTTATCCCACGGACAATGCTCCGCCATGATGGGGAAGTGTTCCTTGATGATGTGACGGTTGCACAGGTGGAGGAAGCCCTTGGCGTGGCGGTTGTGGCGGTGGAGATTGATGGAGCGGCGTTTGTGGGGGAACTGCTGAATCCATAGGGGTCGCACCCCTGGGCGACCCGCCTGTGTGGAAGAAGGTCAAGGACGCTTTTACCACGAAATACACGAAAACGCACGAAAATGCACGAAAATGCACGAAAAACAGGCAGAATGTTTCTGCAAATCCCCTTCCGCCTGGGTCAGGGGATTAAGGTCAAGGTCGCACCGCACCCAAGCCCTCCTCTCCGAGGAGGGTGGCAGTCGCTGACCTTGCGACTGACGGGAGGAGTTTGCCCTGCGTAGGTCAAGGGCTACTCCCTCCGACTTGCGGGAAGAACACCCACAAGCCACCTCCCTCACGAGGGAGGCTGTGTGCGGTATGCTCCCAACGCCCTTTCTGTAGGGGTAGACCTTGTGTCTGCCTGCTCGCCGAATACAACCACCATACAAAGCCGTCGGCAAAAATCATAATTACATCAAACATAAAATACACCACACCGAAAGAAAAACCATGAAACCAGTAGTAGCCATAGTTGGCCGCCCTAATGTGGGCAAAAGCACCCTTGCGAATAAGTTGTCAGGTCAGCGGTTGTCCATTATCGAGGACACCCCCGGCGTGACCCGCGACCGCATATATTCCGAGGCGGAGTGGAACTGCTACGCCTTTACCCTGATTGACACCGGGGGGATTGAACCCCGCCCGGACGACGAGATTTTCCGTCATATGCGGGTGCAAACCGAGATTGCCATCGAAACGGCAGACGTGATTCTTTTCGTGCTGAACCTGCACGACGGAGTGACGGCGGATGACCGAGAAATTGCCCTGATGCTGAAGAAAAGCGGACGGCATATTATCCCCTGCGTGAACAAAGTTGACAACACAGGGGCAACTCCCACAGGGTTTTACGAGTTTTACGAGCTTGGTTTTGCTCACGACCCTATGCCTGTGTCCTCCCTCAACGGCAACGGCACTGGGGATCTCTTGGACGTTGTCACCTCATGCTTTCCCAACCACGAGGAACTTGACATGGGAGATGACGACAGCATTAAAGTGGCAGTTATCGGCAAGCCTAATGCGGGGAAAAGCAGTCTTGTGAACTATATCCTTGGGGAGGAGCGGATGATTGTTTCCCCAATTGCGGGAACGACCCGTGACGCCATTGATGCCAAGGTGGAAAACAAGCACGGGGAGTTCACTTTCATTGACACCGCAGGGATTCGCAGGCAGAGCAAGATTGCGGACAAAATCGAGAAATACAGCGTACTGCGAGCGAAAATGGCGGTGGAGCGTGCGGATGTCTGCCTTATCATGATTGATGCGGGGCAGGGTGTGACCGAGCAGGACGAGCGGATAGCAGGACTTGCCCACGAGGCGGGAAAGGCGGCGATTTTCGTTGTGAACAAGTGGGACACCATCACCAAGGACAACGACACGGTGAAAGATTTCACTGACGATGTGTACAAAGCCTTTGCCTACATGACTTATGCGCCACTTGTGTTCGTGTCAGCAAAGACAGGGCAGCGTGTGGACAAGATTTTCGAGCATATCAAGTATGTACACGAGCAAGCCAGCCTGCGAATTTCCACTGGCAAGCTGAACGAAATTCTTGCAGACGCAGTCATGCGTCACCAGCCTCCCAGCGACCGAGGCAAGCCCCTGAAGCTGTACTACATGACGCAGACGGGGGTATGCCCGCCCACCTTTGTGATTTTCTGCAATCGCGCGGACTTGTTTCACTTTTCGTATCAGCGGTTTATCGAGAACCATATTCGCCGAGTATTCGGCTTTTCAGGCACGCCAATTCGGATTATTGTGAAGCCGAGGGGCGGAGAGTAAGAAGGGCAATTAAAAATGAAGAATGAAAAATGAAAAATTAAGGATAATTTGCTACGCAAATTTACTATATTATCTCCATCCAACTATCAACGAGGGGAATTATGCAATTAACTTTATTTAACCTGCGATATTATTTCGGTCTTGTGGGATACTATTTCGGCGAGGCACGACAGCTGACGGTCAACGGAGTAGTTGGCTATCATGTAACGTTTGAGAATGAATTTATTCTTCTTGCCGCAGTTCTTGGTTCGGCATTTATCGCCTATTTGCTTGGCAGTTTGAACTTTGCGGTGATTATATCAAAGCTATTTTACCGTGACGATATTCGCAAGCATGGCTCCGGCAACGCAGGCATGACAAATATGCTTCGCACCTATGGCAAAGTACCTGCGGCTATGACCCTGTTCGGCGACTTGTTCAAGGCGGTTGTGGCGGTATTTCTTGCGATGGTTTTCGCAGGTGAAATTGCGGCGTATATCGCCATGGTTACTTGTATTCTTGGTCATGCCTTTCCCCTATATTACAAGTTCAAAGGAGGGAAAGGTGTTGCCACAGCGGCGGCGGCGATTTTGTGCCTTGAACCATTAGTATTCCCGATTTTGCTGGCTATTTTAGTTGTAATGGTGGCAATAACAAAGTATATTTCCGCTGGTTCGCTTGCCGCCGCCGCGTTTTATCCCTTGTTGCATAATATGATGTACCATGGAAATGATTTTATGCTTGAAACAATATTAACTGATGTGTATGGCGAATCCCATAGGTATCACTTGTTTGTGTTTGGGGTGTCAATCCGCGGACTTATTATGGCGTCGGTGTTTATTACCGCAGGACTAATTGTATATTTCCACAGAAGTAATATAACACGATTGATTAACGGCACGGAAAACAAACTGAGCTTTAAGAAAAGTGTTGAATAAAGATGGAATGAAGTCAATCATGTTTCAATCTCGTTATTTTGACTTTTCAAAAACCATTGCTACGCAACGAAGTACGTTTTTGAAAAAGTCAAAATAATTCGTTCCAAGCGGCTGTTTGCCGCTTTCCACCGAGATATTCAACACACTCTTGAGAAAAAAGAAAAAACAGAAGAGTAAATGGCTATGATTAAGATACTACACTGTGCGGATATTCACCTTGACAGCCCTTTTGCAGGGGGGAATATTCAGCTGTCCGAGCAACGGCGGCAGGAGCTTCGCTCCAGTTTTATTAACATGATGATGTATGTGCGGGATAACAAAGTGAACCTGTTACTTGTAAGCGGGGATTTATTTGACAGCAACAGCCCTGCTCCGGACACGGTTGCTATGGTTATACGAGAGTTTGCCGCTGCGGTGGACACTAAAATTATTATTTCTCCGGGCAATCACGACTTCTACTTTGCAGGAAGTGTGTACGAAAAATACGAGTTTCCGAAAAATGTGCATATATTAAAAAAAGATGCCATGGAGCGGGTGGATATTGACGCTCTTGGGGTGTCTGTCTTTGGGTATGCCTTCACTTCGCGGGTGATGTTCAACTCTCCTTTTGCCGCCATGCCTGATATGGACAACGAACGGATAAATATCATTGTTGCCCATGGGGAGCTTGGAAATTCATCTTCAGACAACTGCCCCATTTCCCTAACAGAAATTCGTGACAGCGGTGCGGATTATGTTGCCCTTGGACACCTGCACACAGGTAGCGAAGTGCTGACAGAGGGCAAGGTGCGATACGCCTATTCAGGCAGTCTTGAGGGGCGTGACTTTGGGGAGCGAGGAGAGCGGGGTGCGCTTATCGCCGCTATGGCAAAAAGCGGAGACATATTTGATATGCAAAGCAAGTTCGTCCGCTTTTCCAAACGGCGATACGAAACAATGAAGCTCGACGTGACCGGCGTTGCCACCGACGAGGAATTGCTTGCCAAATTTGACACTGCTGTTCGTGACGCCAAGTATGGCGATGACACTCTTTTGCGTGTGACTATTGTAGGGGAGGCGGTTACAGGGTTAAATGTAAGCGAGAAAACCCTTGCTTCGGTTGCGGACAAGCTGTTTTACATGGAACTGACTGACCAGTCTGTGCCACAGGTGGATATTAGCAGTCTTGAGCATGACCCCACTATCAAGGGAGCGTTTTACGAAGCCCTTTTGCCTGCTTTCCGAGGAACAGACACAGCACAGCGTGATATTGCTGAAATGGCACTGCGATACGGGCTTGCCGCCCTTGATGGCAACGATATTATTGATTTTTGAGGGGAGGAATTCTAATGCAGATACTATCAGTACACATAAACCGCTTTGGTCCGTTAAGCGATTATAATATGGACTTTGCTTCCGGGATAAATCTGATTGAAGGCGGGAACGAGGCAGGGAAGAGTACCCTTGCCGCCTTTATCAAATTTATTTTTTACGGACTATCAAGCAAATCAGACGCTGACGACCTTAGCGAACGTCAGCGGTATCCTGCTTGGAACTCCTCCGGAGCAAGCGGAAGCATGATTTTGCTCCACAAAGAAATAAAATATCGAGTTCACCGTGAATTTATTGTTGGTGCAAAGGGCAACAAAAGCGAAAATGTTATCATTACTAAAGCGGACAGCGGTGAAGTGGTTGCCGGAACACCGGACAAGCTATTCCTTGGTGTGACCGAGGAGATTTTTCGTCGCAGTTGCTATATTGGGCAGACAGACGGCAGTCGCATTAGCGGTGCTTGTTTGAACGAAGCCATCGAAAATATTCTTTTTTCCGCAGACGAAGCGGTGAACACTCAGCGAGCCTTGAAGCGGCTTGACGAAGCTCGCACAATGCTGTTGCACAAGAACCAAAAGGGCGGAAAAATATTCGAGATTCGTCGTGAACAAGATGTGTTACTTGATGAATTGAACGAGGCAAAAGCCACCATGGCAATCCTTGCAGAGCGGCGAGAAAAGGCATACGAAAGCAAGCGGATTGTTGATGATAAAAAGGCGAAGTTTGCCGCTGTTGACGCCAAAATTAAATATACCGAAGCCACAAGGCGAATGAAAAACATAGAAAATATTCAACAGCTGAAAGCCAAGTTAGGGGAAATTGAAGAGCAATTGTCCCAGGAAAACGGAGGATTTTCTCCTGACCGCGGGTACTACGAAACCCTGTGCTACATGGGTGATGAGTATCGCACAGCGGAGCAAGAGGCGGCTCGGTTGCACGCCGAAGCAGAAGTGTTGCGAGAGAAAGTGCAAGGGGTGAATCCCGAGAGTGACAACACTTCTGACCTGCTGAACCAAGTAGAAAAGGCAAAGTCGAGAGGGCGCATTTCTGTTTTTGCGGGGATTATCCTTGCGTTGCTTGGTGCGGTCATATTTGCAGTGTTTTATTTCGAGCTAATAAACGCTGATGTTGCTCCATATGGAGCGGCAACTGCAGGAGCAGGGGCAATGTTAGTTTTTGCGGCGGTGAGTTTTATCAACGCCATGTTATACAAACGCAAAGTTCGCAAGATTTTTTCTGACAATGGAGTAAGTGACCAGAAAGAGCTTTCTGCCTTAATCGAGGGTATTGCCCATATGCGGGCAGAGCTTCGTTCCATGGAAGAAAAGTTAGCCCAGCTTGAGGGCGGACACACCGAACAAATCCGTTTGCAAGAAGAAAAATTAGACGCTATTAACGCACACTTGTTAAAGTGTGGGAAGATGGTTCACGACACACAAGGGCTTGAGGCGGCACAGCTTCTTGTCCGTGACATGGTTGACACCTATGCGGCAAAGACTGCCGAGGTGGAGAAATATCGCGGGATTATTTCTGCTGGTGCGACTGAGTATACAATGCAGGAGGAAAAAGAGCTTCGTGCCATTATTGAGGCTGGTTCCCCTGAACAGGAACTTTCTCCCGAAGAATACGATAACGCCAAGCGTGACCGAAATTTTCTGTTACAAACATCTGAAAGTTTGCAGGTGAAATATCATGAGAACGAAAAACAGCTTGCGGAGCTGTCTGCACGCATTACCGCTCCATCGGAAATTGCGGCGAAGTTAGACAGTTTGCGAACACAGGAGCGAAGATTGACCGAATGCCATGCCGCATATGTGCTTGCACATGAGCAGTTATCACAAGCAGCGGTTGACTTGCGGAGCAAAATCGCTCCACGGCTGTCACAGGCGGCGTCCGGGTTCATGCAGGGGGCGACAGGCGGCAAGTATGACACCATTGGAGTGGACGGCAAAATGCCATTGCGGTATGCAGACGTCGAGGGTGTGCCGCGGGAACTTGGCTTTTTGTCAGCGGGAACACAGGACCTTGCGTATATCAGTCTGCGAATGGCGTTGTTGGAGCTGTTATTCTCGGGCAACAGTGCACCTTTGATATTCGACGAAAGTTTTGCACGACAAGATGACACTCGCTTGCGGGCAATCTTCTCTGTGCTATATGAGTATGGTGCGAGAGGGAATCAGGTTATCATTTTAACCAGCCAACAACGTGAACGAGAGTTACTTGCGGGCTTGGGCGAGATGAAGTTTGTGCAGATGTAGCGGAGCTTGTAGCTATAACTTTTATAAACAAAAATGGAGAACACCATGAACTATCAAGACATGAAAAAGCACCTTGAGGGCTTTGGACAACAACATTTATTAGAGAACTGGGAAAATCTGAACGGAGATGAGCAAACAGCTCTTCTTACAGAGCTTACAGCCATTGACTTCCCTCTGCTTGCAAAGCTGTACAAAGAATATCAAGCAGGTGAGGAAGAAAGCGGCGAAATCGCTCCAATTAAGACGACCAAAGTATCTGACCTAACGACGCAAGTCACCGCAGGGGAGGAAGTTATCGCAAATGGTCAGCTTGCGGTGGTCACTCTTGCTGGGGGCATGGGTAGCCGTCTTGGACACAAAGGCCCAAAGGGCAGCTTTGTACTGCCCGAACCGGTGAATCTTAGCCTGTTCGAGATTTTGGCGGGAAACATTCGCCGTAACGCCCCACAACCGCCTCACTGGTGTATTATGACCAGCTATGATAACCACGAGGATACCCTGGCGTTTTTCGAGGCGAAAGATTATTTCGGCTATGAGCGGAGCAAGATTCACTTCTTCACTCAGCCACGTATTCCTATCATGGAGTTTTGCGGCAAGGTTGCCCTTGACGAAAACGGCAAAATCCGCATGGCGTCAAACGGTAATGGTGCGGTGTTCGGCACTTTGAAAAGTAGCGGACTACTTACGAAATTGCAGGAGTGGGGCATTAAGTGGGTGAGCGTTTGCGGAATTGACAATGTGCTTGTGAACCCTGTTGACCCGAGATTTGTGGGATTGGCAGTCGCCGAGGGCAACATTGCCGCAGGGAAAAGCATTACTAAGCGCGACCCTCACGAGCGTGTAGGTGTTTTCGCCATGCGTGGCGGCGTACCAAGTGTTGTGGAGTATTTCGAGCTAACGGACGAAATGCGTCACTCTACTTCCGAGGACGGAGAACACCTGTACTCCGAGGGGCATATTCTGTGCAACTTATACCACACAAGCCTTATAGAGCAGGCGGCATCGGGAGCTATGTCCTATCACTTTAACACTTCTTCAGGTGTGATTAAGTCGGAGCTACTTAACTGTGATGTTTTCGCTATGGTTGACAGCATTTCTGTGCTGTCAGTGCCAAGGGAAGAGGAGTTTTCACCCCTAAAAAGTGCAACCGGAGTTGACAGCGTGGAAACTGCAACTGCATCGGTGGCTAACAGAAAAAATTAAGATATTATTTTATTCTACATAAACAGGAGCAAAAACGTGAACAAATTCAAATTATCCGGCTTTGCCGACGAGATTGACGCCAGTCTTGAGGTACAGCTAAAGGGCTTTAACCAGTTAGGCATTAGCCACATGGAAGTCCGTGGCTTTGGCGGGCGCAATGTGAGCGAGCATACTGCCGCCGAGGTGCGGGAAGCCAAGAAAATGATGGACGAGCATGGCATTAAAGTGTCATCTGTCGGTTCGCCAATCGGCAAAATCAAAATCACCGACCCCTTCGCCCCGGAACTTGATAAGTTCAAGCATATCCTTGAACTGACCCACATTTTCGAGGCGAGCAACATTCGTATGTTCAGCTTTTTCATGCCGGAGGACGGGAACAACGACGACTATCGTGACGAGGTTGTCCACCGCTGGGGGCAGTATGTTGACGCCGCCCGTGGCGCTGGGGTGATGCTGCTTCACGAGAACGAAAAGGGCATTTACGGGGACACCGCCGCCCGCTGTCTTGACTTGATAAAGACCCTTGATTGCCCATATGCTCGCTTGGTTTTCGACCCGGCGAACTTCGTGCAGTGTGACGAGGACACCCTTGCCGCATTTGAGCTGTTGGGCGAGTACGTGACCTATGTGCACATCAAGGATTCTCGCCTGTCGGACAAGGAAATTGTGCCTGCGGGGCAGGGGGATGGGAACATCGAGGAGATTCTCGGCAGGCTTGCCGCCCGTGGTTATGATGGCTTTGTGTCACTTGAGCCGCACCTTGGCAGTTTTGTCGGGCTTGCCGCTCTTGAGGGCGACCACCGCAGTGTTGTCAGCGAGAAGAAGAGCGGACTGGACACCTTTAAGATTGCCGCGGATGCCCTGCGTGAGATTTTGGCGAGGGTGTGAGGGTATGGTGTACGAATTAAGATTCTTTTTTGATTCGGGTGGAGCTTGTGTGTGGACAAAAAATGAAAATGCACGAGAAAAATTCGGATGCTATCCGATTGAAAACAATACACTACCAATATCTGTTTCTTTGGTGGATGAGTTAAATGCTTTGGTTGAAGAATATGCCACATCTATTGATTGGGATTATCCTCCCGCTCCTTCACCTTGGACCGAAGAGCAAAAGAAAGAATTTTCTGAAAAAGTAAATTTGGCATATGTTAAATTGTGCAAGGAATTAGGACAAGATTATATTGTCATAAACGAGTTTTGCGAAGTTGAATGAGCTGTCAGCCAAAACGCACGAAAAATTCGCAGTATACATTGTCGTAGGGACGGCAACCTGCCGTCCGTTCGTTGGATACGCACCAAACAAACGGACGGGTAATGCCTCCCCTACAGACAACGAAGTTTGCACCGCACGATGTAAATCCCCTTCCGCGGGCGGAAGGGGTACGCCGTTAGGCGGGGGGTAGGTGCGAAACAAACGATTTTATGTGTAGACCGCTCCCTGCGTATCACACCTACCCCGTCCCCATGGCAAAAGTCGCCTTGTGATGGGTCCACCCCTTCCGCAGGCGGAAGGGGAATAAGGTCAAGGAATCACTATGAACAAATTCAAAGCAGTTATCATCGGATGCGGGGCAATTGCTCCCGTCCACGCCGCCGCCATTCGGGCGAGCGAACACGCCATGCTGTACGGCGTGTGTGATATTATCCCCGAACGGATGGAAGCCATATCTGCGGGGGGCGGGCAGCCGCAAGGGTCGCCCCTACGGTTTCCCACCCTCACCGCCGTCCTCGCCGACCCTGCGGTGGACGCCGTTCACATTTGCACCCCACATCACCTGCACCGCGACATGATTTTGGCGTGCGAACAGGCGGGGAAAGCTGTGGTCATCGAAAAGCCTGTGGCAATTTCGCTTGATGAGCTTACCAGCCTGCAAAGCCTTTCCGTGCCGGCAATGACAGTCCTGCAAAACCGCTACAACTCCGCCATTCAGCGGGCGAAAGAGCTTATCCACAGCGGCGAGATGGGCAAAGTTATCGGCATTCGAGGGAGCGTGTACTGGATGCGTGATGCCGCCTATTACGCCAGCGGCGATTGGCGGGGCAAGTGGGCGACCGAGGGGGGCGGCGTGGTGATAAACCAAGCTATCCACACCCTCGACCTGCTGGATTATCTTGGCGGCGGAGCGCGTAGCATCAAGGGTAGCATGGACACCCGCGCCCTCGGTGACTGTATCGAGGTAGAGGACACCGCCGAGGCGACCCTGTACTTTGACGGCGGCGTTCGTGGTCACTTTTTCGCTACCAACGCTAACCATAACAACGCACCCATTGAGATAACCATCTCCCTTGAGCATGGCACGCTGAATTACCGCGGTGGCAAGCTGTTTGACGGGGATTGGAATCTCCTTGAAAGCGATAAATCTTCCACCGGCGGGGAGTCATATTGGGGAGCGAGCCATCGGGTTGTTATCGGCAATTTTTACGCCAGTTTGGCAGGGAAGAGTGCAACCTATCCTACACTGCATGGCGGACTGCGAGCGACAGAGTTAGCACTTGCGTTGTACCAGTCGGCGAGGAGTGGGGAGAGGGTGGAGGTTGTTTTTGCGTAATGCACCGCCCTCGGTCGTCCGTTCAAACGATACAACCAAAACGCTGTTGTAGGGGCGAACTGTGTTCGCCCGCAACGCAAGCCACCCCGTCAATGCTACGCATTGCCACCCCTCCGTGGAGGGGAAGAAGGGCAAGGGCAGTCAACCAGGTCATACACGAAAACGCACGAAAAATTGTACTGCACCCCGTAGGGGCATCACTATCCATCCATGAGTTGACAGTTGAAGCTGTCTACAATACTGCTATGCAATACCTTGACTCTAAAGTAGAAGAGCTTGAAGAAATACGCCGTGAAATGGAGAAATGGAGAGCCTTATATGAATACAACCTCTAACATCAACTTGAAGGTACTTGAAATAGACGTGCATGATGAGGTGTATACCCACGGTGGCCGAGAGGAGGTGAACAGCAAATATAAACCCCCGAACACTCTCACAAAAACAGTAGTCAAACTACTCATTTTAGCAGCAGTGCTGATACAGCTAACTGGCTGCGGAAACAAAAATGTCACAAACATCTACGCAGTTTTTGAAAACAACGAAATCAGAACAAGTCAGTTTACTGTAGTAATTCCACCAGGAAGTTTTTCCCGTATGGACGTAGTGTTGTTTAGCTACAACAACAGACAGGCGTTAATTGGCATTGAAGATTTAGAAACAGGTGTTAATATTGTTGTTTTTAAGAAAGGAAGATATACTCAAGACCCATATACCCTAATTGAATATGAAAGATATAACACTCAAGTGCGTATGGTAATAAACGACACCCTTATGACAGCAATATCGTATAATGGATAGATATACTGTGTATTTTGAATGTTATTTTTTAGTGTTTCAAAAGACAGTAGACCGCCACATGTTTTTTGTTGGGGACTACCTGTTCCACATTATGATTCTGCACCCTTACGTAAATGATGAGGTGAATAGCCACTTTTCCCACACAGATTGGCTAAACATCCAAACCCCATAACCGATGATACCAAACTTGACCGCAATGAGCGTGTTGTGGAACAAATCATGTCAGCAATAAGACAATAACAACATTGACATATTACCGACAATATGCACTTTATAGGTTGCCACAACACTTTTTAGCTTCCCCCAATAAACCCACCCATCTAAATTAGTTTTAGAAACTATTTTAGGTGGGTGTTTTTTTACGCAATTTCTCGAATTTTCTACGACGTGATATGTAGTAGGCAAAGAAAATTCGGTCGTAGTGGTATAAGAGTAGCAATGCTAATGCCGGACCACATGGACGAAATCAAGCAAAAAATCAAAGCGAAAGACTTTGGACGTGGGGAGGGAACGATTTTATTGCAGGGGTCGCAGCTTAGCTATATCAAAGTCGGAAGGGTGCGTGATATGGAATGTGTGAAGGAGTTGTGCATGGCGGGATTGAAATAGCTCGCACCTTCCCCTTGACTACTACTCCAACGCTGTAACGCTGTAATGGCGACCAAAGCATAGCCAATACTCCAGCCTCGCCAAGAAAAATCTCCATAGAACGCACCACAGCTTGCGTTGCCACCAACATTCTGATGGTAGCATTACTGGCGGTTCGGGAGCAAGCCATGTTTCCGTGGGTAGTGCTGTGGCTCGTTCGTTCCTCAAGGAATGAGTCCTGTGTATCAACCCTTGAAGTGTTTTTTTGCGGTGGGTTAGCCCCGTGTGGAATTAGCTTGCCGGACTGCGGAGGTTGTGTTGCTTCTTGCTTTTTGACGGGAAATTTGATTTGACGGGAATATGGTATAATTTTAGCAAGGGTGCAAAAAGAACACACCGTCACGGCGTAGCGGGGCGCAGCCCAAGCGTAGCCATGGGTGGCGGATGGTTGGGTTCTACTTGACTAAATATCATAAAGCGGTAAACCATTGCCTTTTTAGGCAGTATACAAACAAAAAGGAAACAATAATTATGAGCAACAAAAAGATTTACAACAGAAATTTAGTGAGTATTTGGAAATGCGGTGAGCATTATCGGGTAAATAAGCTGACAACGCAATTTTCAAAGCCTTTTGAGGAGCGTGTTTATACGCAAAAGGGCAAGGCGAGGAATGCCAGAAAGTTAGAAAACAACCGCAAGAGAACACGCTCAAACATCCTTGCTATAGCCGAATGCAATGATTGGGATTTGTACGTTACATTTACCCTCGACCCACAAAAATATGATAGGTGGGATTTGAAACAATGGAAAAAAGAATTATCTCAATGGTTGCGTAATTATAAGAAAAAGCATGGGTGTGATGTTAAATATCTGCTGATACCTGAACTCCACAAAGACGAGAAATCATGGCATATGCACGGACTGATTATGGGCTTGCCTAAGGAGCATTTAACGCCGTTTGCGTATAGTCAAAAGACACCAAAGAAAATCCGTGATTTGTTGGAGCAGGGTAGACAAATTTATTACTGGGAAGCGTATCAGGCGAAGTTTGGATTTTGCTCTGTCGAGTATATGGAAAACAAAGATGCAACCTCTTTGTACATAACAAAGTACATTGCGAAAAATGCGTTATCCTCTGTGAAAGAGCTTAATGCTCGTTCTTTCTACGCAAGCCAAGGCTTGAACCGCCCCGAGCTTACTGTGAAAGGTGAGCCATCTGGTTACGCAAACGAAGATGACAAACTCTTTGAAAACGACCACATGACAGCATTCCAGACCCCAATTTTAGACGAGGCTTTGAAGTATGTTCATGTTGATGGTCTTGTGGAGTGAGTGGTGGCGTGGTGATATGAGTATTAGAGTTAGTTTGTAAACGAACCGAATAGAAAGTGAGATTATGTTATGAAGAAGAAACAAGACAACTGGGCTTCAAAAGTTCCCAACCACGAAATTCAAGCTCTTGCAAGAATTTTGCTACCAGAGATAGAAAAATTTTATGCCACAGAAGAGGGGCGTAAAGAATTTGAGGAATGGAAGAAGGCGCAAGCTGAAAAAGAAGATACAAGGGCTTAAAAACAAAAAGGTGAGGCAAAAAATACGCCTCGCCTTTTTTTTATTGCTTTTTGGAATTAAAGTTTGGGTAGTCGAAAGAAAGCACAAATCCGAACACTTCGCCTATCTGTATGATAGATGAGAGGTTCGGATTATGTGCGACTGGCTGGGATAGCAGGACTCGAACCTACGAATGCCAGAGTCAAAGTTGCCATCCCTATTGATTTTCTGAACTTACTCAATATTAAGCAATGTTACGCAAGTCGTTTGTTTCCAATGATTTTAGAGTGATTTATTACTCATAAAGCACCAATCGTTTGACTAACCATTCTGCCACAACTATTTCGGTTTTTGCAAGTTTTTTGACTTTTGGTTAGAAAACTGTTAGAAAACAACTGACGTTAACTGATGGATTTCAAGATTTCACTTATCGTCCTTTACAGGTACATCAATAATCCAAAATCAGAAATTATCGCTATGTATCAACGACTTTTTTTGATTATGACTAATTACAACAGAACCAAGCAACATGATTGACACGATAGATACCACAGCCCATAGCACGACATTACCATCCCCTGTGCTTGGTGTTGATTTCAAAGAATTGTTGCTATTGGATGAGTTAGATGAATTGGACGGATTAGATGAATTAGCATTAGAGCCATCTGCACCTTGTTCGCCTTGAGGGCCTTGCGCACCTTGTTCGCCTTGAGGGCCTTGCGCACCTTGTTCGCCTTGAGGGCCTTGCGCACCTTGTTCGCCTTGAGGGCCTTGCGCACCTTGTTCGCCTTGAGGGCCTTGCGCACCTTGTTCGCCTTGAG
>Ga0209755_10001107_pt1 | contig 44561 bp, 35 predicted proteins | sample TergutCo191P1_FD_187301 | JGI IMG/M metagenome (GOLD analysis project Ga0209755, IMG submission 187301) | Cornitermes sp. P1 segment gut microbial communities from Petit-Saut dam, French Guiana - Co191P1 (SPAdes) (version 2) | ecosystem: Host-associated > Arthropoda: Insects > Digestive system... | reverse complement strand
AGGTTCAGCGTATGAAAACAGGGATGTTATCGGTCTTTCGAATATTCTTGAAAACGCGACATCGCAGCAGTTAAAGGGATTTTACGATCGCTGGTATACAAGCGACAATATGGCTTTGGTATTTGTCGGTGATTTTGACGGTAAGGCTCTTGAAGCCGAACTCTCGCGCCATTTCAACATGAGCGCCGCAGTAAAACCTGTAAACCGTCCTCTTTATGAGCTGCCGCCTCCCGTGAACGGAAACTTCAATGTGGAAATTATCACAGATCCTGAGCTTACATCTTCTACTTTCGATATTTATTACAAACAAAAAAAAGGCTCTCAAAGGGGAACAATTGAACATTACCGCGACAGCGTTATTGACTATTTAATCACTCATATGCTGTCCATGCGATTTAATGAAGCCGCGACAGATCCGGCATCCTCTGTGAATTATTCATGGGGCGGCATCTGGAACTGGTCCAATAACGCTGTTTTTTATAATCTTGGAACTTCGCCGAAAACAGGAAGCGCGGAGGCGGCATTAACAGAATTGCTTTTGGAAAAAGAATCAATACGCCGTTACGGTTTTACAGAGAGCGAACTTTACCGCGCGAAGATATCGCTTGTTTCTACAATCGAGAAGATGGTATCGGAAAAAGACAAAATGGATTCACGCGATTTTATCAGCGATTTTACCGAACATTTTCTTTACGGAGAGAGCGTGCCTGATATTGAATGGGAAGCTTACGCGATAAACGCTTTGCTTCCGGGAATAAGCGCAGGCGATATAGCAAAGGCCTGCGCGGATTATTTTGCAGCTAACGATATAAATGTATTTTTGCTTGCGCCGCAGGCTGAGGCTGCGAGTCTTCCGGCCGCGGCAAGAATTAGAGCTATTTTCAGGGAAACACAGAACGCCCAAATTACGCCAAGGCAGGATGTATCGTTTTCAGGCGATTTACTTGACAGAATGCCGGTTCCGGGAACCGTTGTTTCACAGAGAATTGACGCGGGTACGGATTCCCACGTCATTACTTTGTCTAACGGCGCGACTGTTATTTTAAAGGAAACCGCAAACAGGAATAATGAAATCGTAATGAACGCAGCCGCGAAAGGCGGTACAGCAAACGCGGCAGTTGAATCGGTTGTATCGGCAAAGCTTCTTCCGTCAATGATCAATTATTCAGGGCTTGGGCCGTATTCGCTTACAGAACTTGTAAACAGGCTGACCGGCAAGCAGGTTTCGTTTAATTTCACGGTCGCTGACTACAACAGAAACATTCAAGGGACATCCACAACGCAGGATATTATTACCCTTTTTGAAATGATATATCTGTTTTTTACAGAACCAAGGCTTGATGAAAACGCGATTGCCGCAATGATCGATCAATACAGAAGCGCGCTTATTCATCAGAACGAAGATCCGCAGACTGTTTTCTTTATGGAACTGGAAAAGATCGTTAATAATAACCATCCGTTATTTATGCCTCTTGAATTAGCTGATATGGACAGTGTTTCGATACAGAAGGCCGCCTCTTTCCTTAGTCAGTGTTTAAATCCGGCGGATTATACTTTTATTTTTACCGGGAATTTTGATGTAGAAACAATGCGCGAAGCTGCCGCGGCTTACATCGGTTCGATTCCTTCCTCCGCTTCAATGAACAGCTGGATTAATCCGAATAAAACACGCCCTGCCGAAGGCAGAAGAACAATTTACAAAGGAGTGGATGAGCGGAGCATAGTTTATATCACATGGCTTTTGCAAGCGCCTTCGAATTTTAACGAACAGCAGAATCAGGTCAGCGCTGTTCTAACAGAATATCTTAACATATTGTTAAACGATGAAATCAGAGAAAACCTCGGAGGAGTTTATTCAATTCAAAGCTCGGCTTCCATATCCGTTATTCCATCCGGTCAATATGAACTTTTAGCCTTTTTTATCTGCAACCCTCAGCGTGTTGATGAACTTATAAACGCGGTTGCCCGAAGCATTGTAAATGTTTCCTCCGGCCAGTTTAACATGAATATATTTAATCAGGCAAAGGAGGCGCTGCTAATGGGACATGACAGATCGATGCAGCAGAACGCTCATATCGCAAGCAGTTACGTAAACTCATTTGTGCTTTATGACACGCCTCTTAACAGGTTGAACCAGCGCCCGAATGTGATAAGAGCTGTCACCGCCGCCGACGTACAGACTCTTTGCGCAGCGATGACTTCATCAGGTTCTGTGCAGCTTGTTTTATATCCTGAAGGATGGAAATAAGAAGCATCAATACCAATTTGTTGTAATAAATATGAGTTAATTATTTCCTCATATATTGCATAAAATACCGCCAGTCTCGCGGCGAAGATAGTACGCTCCTTCTTATATGATACGCAATCATTTCGCTGTGGAATAATTTTCCATTAACGGGCGTGCCGGAAACCGAGCCTTGCCCATATTTCGCCTGCGAGTTCGCAGCCAAGAAATTCTGAAGCGGGATCGGCCCATATCCTCGGATGATGAAACATAGACATGCATTGGAGCAATATCCTGAAATATTACAGGACACTAGATTTTTATCCGCTTCAGCCGCAGCGCGTTCAGCAGCACCGACACAGAACTTAAACTCATCGCAGCGGCTGCGAACATTGGATTTAAAAGCGGGCCGCCGAAAAGAAATAATACGCCCGCCGCGATTGGGATGCCAAGCGCATTATATCCGAAAGCCCAGAATAGATTCTGTTTTATTATATGGATTGTCTTTCTGCTTAAATTAATCGCCGATGTTACATCCATCGGATCGTTTCTCATTAGAATGATATCTGCGGCTTCTATCGCTACGTCGGTTCCGCTTCCGACAGCGATGCCTATGTCCGCCTGCGCAAGAGAGGGAGCGTCGTTAATTCCGTCTCCGGCCATCGCGACCTTTTTATTTTCTGCTTGTAAATTTTTAATTATATTCTGCTTTTCATAAGGCAGCGCTTCCGCGTAAACATTGTTTATTCCGGCTTCCTTCGCGATAGCGGCCGCTGTTTGTTTATTGTCTCCGGTGATCATGGCAACATCAATTCCCATTTTATTTAATTTCTCCGCTGTAAGCCTTGAGTTCTTTTTTATAACATCAGCGACCGCAATTAATCCCGCTATTTTTCCGTTAACGGCGATAAAAACCGGAGTTTTTCCTTCCAAGGAAAGCCTTTCCGGTTCACTTTCAATTTTTTCGCATTTAATATTTTTTTCACGTATGAGTTTAATATTGCCGATTAAAACTGAAAAGTCCTGATTTGAAATTGATGATACTGCTTCTATGCCAAGTCCCGGTATCGCTTTAAAATCTTTCGCGTCAGGAACAGGCAAACCTCTTTTTTCCGCTTCCCGCACAATAGCCTGTCCAACCGGATGTTCACTCTTTTTTTCCGCGGATGCCGCAAGCTGGAGCAGACAGTTTTTATTATCAACCTGTGTACTTTCATTTTTAATTTCTATTAAATCCGTTACTTCAAGTTTACCTTCTGTAATTGTTCCTGTTTTATCGAACACAACTGTCTGTATTTTTCCGGCGGTTTCAAGAGCAAGACTACTTTTGATTAAAATACCGCTTTGCGCTCCGCGGCCTGTTCCTGCCATAATAGCGACAGGAGTAGCGAGTCCGAGCGCGCAGGGACAGGCGATTACAAGCACCGAAATAAAAATTGTAAGTGAAAACTCCAATGCTGATTTTTGGTACTGATGATTCGAATGATCTGCCGCAGAAACTAAATCGGCTGATAATGCGGTAAACCATATAATTCCCGCAAGAAGCGCGATAACGCAAACAACAGGAACGAAATAACCTGACACAATGTCTGCCGCCTGCGCTATCGGCGCTTTTGAACCCTGAGCGTTCTGTACAAGTTTGATAATCTGCGCGAGCGCTGTCTGCGCTCCGGTTTTTTCAGCCTTAAAGTAAAATGAACCGTTACAGTTGACAGTTCCTCCATAAACGGAATCTCCTTCCTTTTTCTCAACAGGCATGCTTTCTCCCGTAAGCATTGATTCGTTAACTGCGCTCTGTCCTTCTGTTACGGTTCCGTCAGCGGGAATTTTCGAACCCGGTTTTATGATGATAATATCACCCTGTTTTACCTTATTAAACGGGACTTCTCTTTCCCGGCCGTTTTCAAGCAAAATTGCTGTTTTTGGAGACAGAGAAATTAATTTTTTAATCGCGTCCCCTGTGCGTCCCCTGGTTATCGCTTCAAGTGTTTTTCCCAATAGTATCAGCGTTATGATTACAGCGGCAGTTTCAAAATAAAGCGAGTGGGCAGCTGTATGGTTTCCCTGCGTTATCTGAAATAAGTTGTAAATACTGTAAAGAATTGCCGCAGTTGTTCCTACAGCGATTAAAGAGTCCATATTCGGGCTGCGCTGAAGCAGATTTTTAAAGCCTGAAGTATAGAAACGGTTTCCTGTTATAATTACGGGAATAGTTAACATAAGCTGCGCTAACGCATAAAGAAGCGGAGACCGCATTGGATCAAGAAATGCGGGGAAGGGCAGAGGCAGCCATGAAATCATAGGAACCATCGCGATATAGAGTAACGGAAGAGAAAAAGAGGCCGCGATTATAAGCTTAGTCTTTAATGTTTTAATTTCTTTCTCTTTACGGAGTTTGTCTTTGTCCGCTTCATTAGCGGATTCTTCGACAACCTCATAACCCAATGATGTAATTGTGTCTTTAATAGATTGAAATTTTAAAACACGCTGATCAAAAACGACAGACGCAGTCTCCGCGACAAGGTTAACGCTTGCGCTTTTAACGCCTTTAAGAATGTTCAGTGATTTTTCAATTCTCGCAGAACACGCGGCGCAGCTCATCCCGCTGATTTTTATTAATTTATTTTCCATTATTATTTATTTTTTTAATGACATCCTCAGGAGAAAGGCAGATATTTTCTCTGGAAGCAAGATCGCGCAGTGTTATCATATCACTTAACGGATCACCTTCCGGAATTAGCACGTAACGAATGCCTTTTTTCTCCGCTGATATAAATTGTTTTACAAGCTGTTTATCTCCCTCCAGAAATACTTCGCATGGAATGCCGGAAAGCCGTAATTTCTGCGCAAGCGCCTGATAATCTCCCGATTTTAGGATATCGGCGCAGGCAATTGCGGTAAGACAATTATTCGCCTGAGGCAGTTTATTTAAGCTTTCAAGAGCGGTAAGCAGTCTGTCAAGGCCGATAGAAGAGCCGACTCCGCTGATTGAATCCTTGTCCTTTGAATATAAACCGGCAAGATTATCATATCTTCCGCCTGAGCAAATAGAACCTATGCCGGGAAGTTCATTTAAAAATGTTTCGAAAACTACGCCTGTGTAGTAATCAAGACCTCTTGTAATTGAAGGATCAAGGATAAAAGGTTCAAAGTTTTCAACGTCTGCATAAGTTTCATTAGCAGTGTTTCCGCCGGTGCAGGCTTTGATCATAAAATCTCTTAATGAGAGAAGCCTTTGTGATTCTGAAGAGGGACCGCCTGACAGCTCAGTTATGAGATCAAGGACTTCTGTAAAATTTCCTTTTGCGTTAATGAACTCAAGTATTTTTTTTGCGTTCGTATCTCCTGAAAGTTCTGACAAGTTTTTATATGTTTCTTCTACGCCAATCTTTGAAAGTTTATCTACAGCGCGCAGAATATCGGATGATTTACCGCTAAGATTTATAGAAGCGAGGAAATTGTTAAATAATCCGCGGTGATTCACATGGATGCTAATATTCAGTCCTAAATTAAGCAAAGCTGTTCGTATTAAAAAAAGAATTTCAAAGTCAGCGGCGGCGCTGTCGCTGCCTATTATGTCGAAATCGCACTGGGTAAATTCGCGGTACCTTCCGCGCTGCGCGTTTTCTCCCCTCCAGACTTTACCGATATGATACCGTTTGAACGGAAAGGTAAGTTCTCCGCGGTGAAGCGCGGTATAACGCGCGAACGGAACAGTAAGATCAAAACGTAAAGCGACATCCCTGTCTCCGTTGTCTTTAAAACGGTAAATCTGTTTTTCTGTCTCTCCGCCTCCCTTGCCTAAAAGAATTTCCGCGTATTCAATCGCGGGGGTGTCAATCGGCACAAAGCCGAAAGAGCGGAATGTGTTCTCTATTTTTTCAGTAAGATTGCGGCGGATTATTTCCGCGTTCGGGAGAAAATCCCTGAAGCCTTTTAATATTTTGGGTTCAATGTACGCTGCCATAATTTTACATTATTTTAAAGTTAAATAAATGGCAAGTATCGGCCGCTGGTTAAATTTTTAATTTTTCGGATTTATAAGAAATATCAGAGCCTGACACGGTAACTATGCAGTATAAATACGTATTCTTATAATCGTCAATAGTTATATATTGGACATTGCCTACGGTATTTATAAGAGGTCTGTGTTTATGTCCCATGAACATAATATCACACTTGTCGCTCAATATTGATAATATACGGGAGCGCTCTCTTGTATCGGTTGTTTGTTTCATTTCAAAAGGATCTTTTGCGAATAAAGAAGAATGTGTAAAAACAAAAACGCGCTCATTTTTATTTAACTTTTTTATCTCATTTTCCAGCCAGTCAAGCTGCTGTTTTCCGAAAAATGAATTTGCAGTATCCAGTATAAAAAGAGTTGTGCCATTGCCTTCAACTTTGTATCTTGTTGAACCAATGTATTTTTTCCATACAGACCAGCCGTCAAAATAAATATCATGATTTCCAACGACAGGATAACATGGAACGCCGAAGCTGTCCGTAATATCTATAAATTTTTTTAAATCATTTTCGGATCCATATTGAGTTATATCTCCTATTACAACGATAAATTCAATGTTATTCCTGTTTATCGCGTCTTTAAGCTTTTCATAACCTCTTGTGTTTCCGTCTTCTATGTGAATGTCAGTTAAAACAATAAAAGAATAATTTGTCCCAAAGTCGCGTTTTAAATCCGCGGAGTTAAGATAAATAAATTTATCTTTGTATTCAAGCCGTTCGTCAAGATCGTTAGACGTAACAATGCCGGAAGGATCAATATTACAGCAGGCAAGGCAGATAAAATAAAATATAATAAACGCAACATGCGCAGGTTTTTTAATTTGATTTACCATGAAAATTTTGCTCCTCCTTTCCATGATAATCCGTAAAAAGTTGTAGTTAAACCGTCGCCGCCGCTTTGCATTAGTTCAATTACGTTCAGTACAGACCAGTTTCTGTTAATAAGAATATCCACATTGAGTTTTAATGAATATGCTCCGATATTTTTTGCGTGAAAATCGCTGAAATTTCCAAAACCCGCTCCTATAATTAATTTATCCGCGCTGATAAAGTTAAAGTAGCTATGAAAAGAAAATATTGATTCAAATTCAGGCTCTTCCGCGAAGAATGATGAGAATCTTAAATTTACACCAAGAGATAATCCAAAACGCCATGTGTTATATGAAATAGCCGGAATTATGGAATGGATATGGGTTTTAAAATCAGGAAGGCCGTTATATATATATGATACCGAGAAACCTAACGGAGTTAAATAATTAAAATTAAACGGAGCGTAGCGTGAGTTTAGAAATGCATTAGATTCAGCGCAGAGCGCTGATTTACCAATTGCGAATCCGCCCTTTATATTGATTAAATTATTAAATTCAACCGCGCCGGTTATTGATATTTCGCCGTAATATAAATTACTGCGGTCATATTCGCCTTTAATAAAAAGCGCGGCTTCTTTTGTTGTTATTTTAAATAAAAATAAATTATTATTTTTGTTCTGTTCCTGGGCAGTTTGCTCTGCCGGAGATACAGATTCCTGAGCGAAAATATTATTAAAAGAGAAAAGTAAAAATAATGATAATAACATTTTAAACATTAAAATTATACAAATATTATTCCATGAAATATAAAGAATTGCTATAATATTTTTATGTCAGTTCCGGCTAATGAGAAAAGCGGTAAATATGTTAAAATGACAACGTCGCCTGTGGAAAAGCTTGTGCTTAACCTTGCCGGTCCAAGTATTGTCATTATGCTTACCTCATCTATTTATAATATAACCGATACCTTCTTTGTCAGTTCGCTTGGCACAAGCCAGGTCGCGGCGGTAGGTATTGCTTTTCCGCTTATGGCGGTTATACAGGCGATGGGTTTTTTCTTTGGGCAGGGGTCGGGGAATTACATGGCGCGCGCTTTAGGCGCACAGGATACCGAAGGCGCGTTCCGCATGGCCGCCACAGGACTGATTAGCGGCTTTATTGTAATGGCTGCTATTGCTTTAGCGGGAGTTATCGCCCTCGGTCCGCTGGTTGAAGCGTTAGGAACAACAGCGACAATCAAGCCTTTCGCTATGGATTATGTTTTATTTGTTCTTATTGCGTCTCCATGGATGGTAGGAGCTACTGTCCTTAACCAGCAATTGCGTTTTCAGGGAAACGCGGCACTAGCGATGGCCGGTATGCTTTCAGGCGCTGTTTTAAATATACTGCTTGATCCTCTTTTTATTTTTGCCTTCAATCTGGGAGTGCAGGGAGCGGCGATCGCTACGCTTATCAGCCAGATGACAAGTTTTTTTATTTTGTTTTTTTACGCTTCAACCAGAAAGGACACTATCCCTGTAAAGTTTAAATATTTCTCTCCTACTGCTGAACGTTTATCAGAAATGTTTAAAGGAGGAGTTCCCGCCCTTATTCGCCAAAGCCTTATGAGCGTCGCGTCGATTATTATTAATCATTTTGCGCGTCCTTACGGAGACGCCGCGATTGCTGCAATCTCAATCGCAAACAGAATTTCTATGTTTTCGCTTTCAATTTTACTTGGCTTTGGACAGGGGTTTCAGCCTGTATGCGGATTCAATTACGGCGCGAAATTATACAGCCGCGTAAAAAAAGCGTTTTGGTTTTGCGTCCGTTTCTGCTGTATCGGGCTTTTTATTATATCAATCTTAATGGCGGTATTTGCGCCGAATATTATCGCGTTATTCCGGAAGGACGATTTGGAAGTTATCGCAATCGGAGCGCTTGGTTTAAGGCTTCAGTGTATAAGCCTTCCTTTCATTGGCGGAATTGTATTAGTTAATATGATGACTCAAACAATGGGTAAAGCTCTTGAAGCAAGCGTTATTGCTTTTTCCCGGCAGGGGCTTTTCCTTATACCAAGTCTTTTCATACTGGGTTCGATCTTTGGGCTTACAGGAATTCAGCTTGCAAGGCCTGTGTCCGAGCTTGCTAGTCTTATTATAGTGATTCCTGTTTTATTACGGACATTAAAAGTTTTATCTGTCCCTGATTTACCTGCGCATGAAGATTCACCTAAGAGTCAATAAATGCGTTTTTTAAACATACAGATAACGTTTAATTTTCATTGTAGGAGTTTTTTCAAAAGGTTCGTATTTAATTTCGATTCTGTTTAAACGTGAAAAAACGGCGAGTTTTTTATTCACCCATGTGCGAAGTTCTTCAAGAGCGTTCTCTATTGCGCCGGCGGCGTTTTTGGCGCGCTGTTTTAACTGCGCGGCCTCGTTTAATCTGACAAGCGCGACAAGTTCTCCCTTTTTTCCTGAATAGACAAGCGATTCTTCTATCAGGCCGGAAGAACCAAGCAGTCCTTCTATTTCTTCCGGATAGATATTTTCACCTGACGGGCCGAGTATTATAGCCTTAAGCCTCCCTATGATATGAAGGCGTCCTTTTTTATCGATTCGGCCTAGATCGCCTGTTTTAAGCCAGCCGTCGTTTGTTATGGTTTCACGGGTTCTTTTTTCATCGTTAAAATAACCCGCCATTATATTAGAGCCCTGAACCTGTATCTCGCCTTCTCCGGTTTTATTTGATACAAATTGATCAATCCGCATTTTTATATTTTTTGGAATTATAATGCCCGATTTTAACGTAAAACGCAAAGGAGAGTTTCCTGCGACTAACGGAGCGGCTTCCGTAAGGCCGTAACCTACAGCATAAGGAAATCTTGCGTTAAACAGAAATTCTTCTACTGAAGGGGAAAGAGGCGCGCCGCCGATTCCAAGAAAACGAAGCTTGCCTCCTAATTCGCAAATTAATTTGCGGCCTGCCAGCATGGCGGCAAGAGGACGGGTAAGAAAGAAATTATAAAATTTGCTTTTTCTCAGCTTAGGAGCTATAGCGTTATTGTAAATTTTTTCTATCAGGAGCGGAACTGTAATTATCGCGGTCGGCTTTACATGTTTAAAAGCAGGCAGCAATACAGAAGGCGAGGGAGGGCGGTCAATGTAGGTAATGCTTGAGCCGCATATTATAGGCGCGATTAATCCAAGACTGCATTCATAACAATGCGCGAGCGGAAGCACAGAAAGAAGGCGGTCATTGGGGTAAAGTTTCACAAATGTTAATGATGTAAGCGCGCTTGTTAATAAATTTTTACTGGAAAGCATGACGCCCTTACTGTTCCCCTGTGTTCCGCTTGTATAAATAATTGAAGCAAGATCATCGCTTTTTTGGCTGTAATGATCATCACATTCAACAGCGCTTAAATTGAGCTGTTTTTTAACGCCGTTAACAGATATTAAAATCTCCGCATTGGAAGCTCCGCTTTCTTTTAAACTGTCGATATAAATTACCGGTATTTCCGGACAGAAAGGCAGGTAAGCATTGCCGGAATTTTCATATCTTCGCCGCTCTGAGGCAGCAGCGGGTTTTTTGTCTGTGTTGCGGCTAACACAAATTGCGCGCGCGCCGCAGTGGGCTTTAATATTTTGAATTTGCTCATGTGAAAAACCTGTAAGAAGAGGAACCGAAACTGCCCCTGCAAGAGCTATGCCAAAGTAAGCAGCCGGCCACTGCGGACAATTTTCTGATAACAGCAGAACTTTATCGCCTTTTTCGATGCCGGCCTGTTTTAACGCTGATGCAAATTGCCTGGCGCAGATACCCATCTGTAAGTATGTTATGTGATATTGAACCTCACCTCCGCTGAACATTGAAAATGCGGTTCTTTCTTTATATTTTAACGAAGAGTAAAGGCATAATTGCGCCAGTGAACTTTCCGCGTATTGTTTCATGTATGTTTAGAGTATTAATTTAGGGCAAGGTTGCACAAACCAAACCTTTAAAAATCCCAGGGATTTAAAAGGTTTATCCCTTCGATATCCTCAAAATCTTTTGTATTTCTTGTAACCAGAAACATATGGTGAACAATTGCGCAGGCCGCAATCATTGTATCCAGGGTCGGCAGCGTCCTTTTTGAAACAGCTCTGAGTTTTCCCCATTCCTGTATAACGTCTGTATCCAGTTTTATAATGCGTCTTTTAAACCAATCCGGTATTTCTGTGTACAGCCAGATTGATAAATCATGTTTCTTTTTACCGGCAGGCAGTTTTTCAACGCCGTAACAAAGTTCTCCGATAGTTATAACTGACAGAAATAATTCTTCCCAATGAACAGTTTCTATAAAAGATTTTACATTCTGATTACAATCAGGTTTCTGAATCTCGGAAATTACATTTGTATCCAAAAGATATTTCATAAATTAAGCTCTCTTGATTCTTCAGGAATTCTTTGAGGCAGTTCAAGTTCAATGCCGTATAACGGTGAATTTCGTATGAAATTAAAGAGATTTTGTTTTGGACCAGAAAGCTGTTGATATTCCTCATAAGAAATGATAACCGCAGTTTTCTTTCCCCGTACAGTGATAATCTGCGGCTTAAGTGCGGCAGACTGGATTACTTCGCTGAACATTGCCTTTGCCTCCTGTAATTGCCATTCTGTTTTTCTTTTTTTTATATTTGTTGTTTTCATATTTTCCGCCTTTAATAATAATATAGTCAGACTAGTTAGACTATAAATTAAATATTCTCATTTGTCAAGAGATTTCTTCTTTTTTTTTTCAAAAAATGATATTCTTAAATCCATGTTTAACAGTATTTCCGGTGTTGTCAGCGCTAAAGGAATTGAATCGGTTTATATTTTTTACGGCAATATTGAATGGGAAATTACAATGCCTTCAAATGACATACAGGAACTAAAATTAAATGATGAATGCAGAGTATTAACATGGCTTTACCACAGGGAAGACCAGATGAAACTTTTCGGTTTTTCCGCAGAAAGACGGCGTAATACATTTCTTGAGTTATTAAAAGTTGAAGGGATAGGCCCCAAAGGCGCTATTAAAATAATGAGCGGGATTGCTCAGGATGATCTGGAAAGCGCGCTTGAAAACAGTGATCTTTCGCGGCTTGAAGCAGTTCCGGGACTTGGTAAAAAAACAGCGCAAAAAATGCTTCTGTCCTTAAAAGGCAGGCTTGTCCAAACGCAATCGGGCAGCGCCGCTTCTTCCGCTTACAATGATTTAATTGAAGCGCTTGTAGGAATGGGATATGACAGAAAAACAGCTGTTCAGGCGCTGGAAAAAGCTGAAGCCGGCATTGAAAACGGTTTGCCTGCCGCCGAAAAAGAAAAACTTCTCTTTAAAGAAGCAATCATCAATTTAAGCAGCTCATGAATAAACATCGTGTCTTTAAACAGCGTGTTAAGATTTTGGGATAATTGATTCAGGAAAATCTATGAATAATAAAAAAGATGATAGTCCTGTAAGACCGGAATTAATTAAAGATGATACTCAGGATACGGCCTTACGCCCCCGTTACTTGAAAGAATTTTTAGGACAGAAAGGAATGAAAGAAAACCTTTCTGTTTTTATATCAGCCGCTAAAGAGCGCGGCGATTCACTTGATCATCTGTTCCTGATAGGGCCTGCGGGACTCGGTAAAACCACCATGGCACAGGTTGTCGCAAATGAACTTGAAACCGGTTTTATACAGACTACCGCACCTGCTCTTGAAAAACCTAAAGACCTTGTAGGGTTTTTAACAAATTTAAAAAAAGGCGATGTGTTTTTTATTGATGAGATTCACAGTCTTAAACCCGCTATTGAAGAGCTTCTCTATATTGCAATGGAAGATTACGGAATTGACTGGGTTGTAGGGCAGGGGCCGATGGCAAGAACAATCAGAATCGCTATTAAACCGTTTACCCTTGTAGGAGCGACCACCAAAGCCGGAGTAGTATCCAGCCCCCTTATAAGCCGTTTTGGAATAACTTGCCGATTTTCTTTTTATGAGCTCTCTGATCTGGAAGCTATCGTTCATCGATCGGCAAAACTTCTGAATGTAAAAATTGATAAAGACGCCGCCTTTTTTTTAGCGAAATCATCGAGGGGCACTCCAAGGGTTGTGAATCAACTTTTAAAAAGGATGAGGGATTTCGCTCAGTACGCGGGAGAAGCTTCTATTACACCTCAGGTTGTAAAAACAGGACTCTCGCGCCTTGAGATAGACGAACTTGGTCTTGAGAAACAAGACAGGGAAATACTTAAGATAATTATTGAACGTTATAAAGGCGGCCCTGTAGGAGCGGAAACACTCGCTATTTCTATCGGGGAATCAATAGAAACGCTGGAAGATTATTACGAGCCGTATTTAATCCAGGCAGGGCTTATACAGCGCACTCCCCGCGGAAGGGTAGTGACGAGTTTTGGTTACGGACACCTTGGCTTGATACCTAACAACAGCGCAGAAGGAGAATTATTTTAAAAATTTCGATACAAATGAAAACAAGCGATTTTAATTTTTATCTTCCCGGACATCTGATTGCGCAGGAGCCGCCAAAGGAGCGGGGACAGAGCCGCTTAATGCTTCTGGATCGATCCTGCGCCGGACGCGCGCATTCATCTGTTTTACAGCTCGCTGATATTTTATGCGGGAAAGAGTTTTTAAGCCCGCAAGGAGAAAAGCCGCTGCTTGTTTTCAATGACACAAGAGTGCGAAAGGCGCGCCTTATAGGCAAGTCCTGTGAAACCGGCGCAGAGGCAGAGTTCTTGCTGCTTGAACCTGTTATAAAAGATGAACGCAAAATGATGAATGAAAAGAGCGCGGAATGGAAAGTCCTTGTTCAACATGCAAAGCGACGCAAGCCCGGCAGCAGGTATGTTTTTTCTGACAGTGAAGGAGCGGAAATTGCCTGCTGCTGGATAACAGGTTCTGAAAATGAACTTAGATTTATTAAATTTGATAATCCCATTGATGATGAGTTTCTGGAAAAATACGCTCATGTTCCGCTGCCTCCTTATATAAAAAGAAATGATATACATGCCGACGCAGAACGCTATCAGACAGTTTACGCTAATCAGACAGGGTCGGCGGCCGCTCCGACCGCCGGTTTGCATTTTACACGCGAACTGTTAAGTAAGTTTAATGAAAACGGAATTGGAACCGCATTTGTTACTTTACATGCAGGACTAGGAACATTTCTTCCGGTGCGCAGTGAAAATATCGAAGACCATGTCATGCATGAAGAGCAGTTTTTTATTTCTGAAGAAAACGCTTCAATTATTGAAAACGCAGCTGTAAATAAGAGAATGATTATCGCTGTCGGAACTACGTCGCTTCGCGCCCTTGAAACCTGCGCGCAGACAGAGAACGGATTATCAAAAGACAGCGTTTTTTTAAAGAGGGGATGGCAGAGTACATCTATTTTTATTTATCCTGGATATAAATTTAAAATTACCGGCGCTTTATTTACAAATTTTCACACTCCTTTTTCTACTCTTTTAATGCTTGTTTGCGCGTTTGCGGGAAAAGATCTGATCATGGAAAGTTACGCAGAGGCGGTCAATAAAGGATACAGGTTTTTCAGTTACGGCGACGCAATGTTGATTTATTAAACATTTTTATCTTGTGATTTTAAAACTGACGACACGCCTGAACCGGCAGGCATAGGGTTCTCCGTCTTTATACGCGGGCGTTCCTCTTCTTCCTAAAAATAAATTTACAGCCGCTTCACCGAATCCCCTGTTTTGAGGGTCTTCCAGCAATATACCCGCATTCAGGACATTTCCCGCGCGATCTACAAATAATTCAAGGATAACCCTTCCTTCAACGCCGGAACGAAGCGCTATTGCCGGATAAATAAAGTCCGCGGCAAGGGATGCTTCATCAAAATGAGGCAGTGAATCAACCTGAGTTGAGCTTAAAAATATTTCATAAGTGCCGCTGGATGAGTCATGATCAACAGCTTCAATAACATCAACCGGCGTTATCAGTGTTCCGGCGGGGACGATTTCCTGTTCGGGAACCGGGTCGGCTTCAATCATGATTTCCGCGATTTCTTCCACTAACGGAATTTCTGATTCAAGAAAAAATGTGGAAGGGGGAGGCTGCACAAGAGGTTGCACAAGCGGCTGCGCTTGCACCTGCGGTTGTATTTGCGCTTGTGGCAGAGCCTGAAAATGCGGCAGTTCCGGATAAACTTCATTTAAATCAATCAGCCTGAGTATTCTTTGTTCTTCCGGTTTATCCCGTATTATTATATCTGTCTCAAATACTACAAAAATAATTACAGCGAGGTGCAAAATTATTGTAAAAACGATAGCCGCGAAGCGCAGGTTTCTTTCATTCATCATTCTTTACCGCAAAACTTACAAAGCGGTATTGAAGAACTTGAAATGATTCCAATACGCTGTTTATATTGATATACGGGGTGCCGCGATCTGCTATTATATGCACTCTTGTGTCAGGAGCGTGAACGGAAAGTTCGGCGATTTTCCATTCGAGCGCGTTTTTGTCTGCGGCATTACCGTCAATATAAATTCTGCCGTTAACATCGATCCATACATCCATGTTTTTTTCCGCGTTTGTCCGCAGCCCTGTCTGCGCAATTGGGTATTCAATATTTACTTCTTTTCTGTAGTTTATCAATGATACAAGCATTATAAAAATCAATAAAAGAAACGCTATATCGGACATGGAGAAAAGGGGAATAAAAATCTTTTTCTTCTTCCGCTTTAATTTCATTGATCCCTCTGCATTGTAAATGAGAATGATTCTATGTGTAAATCCTGCGCAAGTTCGACAAATGAAACTACATTTTGCCAGCGCGTATGAGTGTCAATTGTAAGAAGGACAGCTATCTCGGGATTATTTTCCCGCGCGCTCGCGATTATATCCCTTGTTGTTACAATGCTTATTATGTCGCCTGTGTGGATTATATCTCCGTTTTCGTTCAGTTCAAAACGCAGAAGATCCTCGCTTAATATATACCTTGTGGAATCCTTAGCGGGGAGAGTCACTATAAAACCGCTTGTGATATTAAAGCCCGCTATTACCAGAAAATAAATAATCAATAAAAAGGCTAAATCGCTTGCGGCGCATGTTTCCAGAAACCCTTGTTTGCCGGGCCGTTTTATTTTCATGTATCCTCTGAATATGCTGTTTTATTTTCCTGCGCCGCGCTTTCATTCGTCATATTTTTCCAGAAATTTTCGGAATCTGATTTTTCAGTTTCCTGTTTTGCGGTATCAGCATTGATCTCTGTCTGGCTTTCGTCTATCTGCGCAATTAAAGCCGAACACGAGCCTTCGATTCTGGAAGAAAATCTGTCTACAATATGGCTGAAGATTGAATGCGCAACCATCGCTATAATTGCGATAACAAGCCCGAATACTGTTGTGATAAGAGCTTCATAAATGCCGTTGGCTACTATCTGCGCGTTCACCTCCGTCGCTTCCGCTATTGATCTGAATGCGCTTATCATTCCGGTTACAGTGCCCAAAAAGCCGGTAAGAGGCGAAAGGGAGCCAAGCGCGACAAGGAAATTGAATCCGTTTTCAAGAGAACCGATGCAGTTTACCGCTTCCACTTCCGCGGCTCTTTCCGCGCGGTGAACTATGAAAGCCTGTCCCTGTTTCTTTTCGCCGATAAGTTTAAGCAGTATCCGCGCGCCCATATGTCTTTCTGTAAGGCTTTCCAGGTATTCCGCCGCTCCTGAATAATTATTACTGCTGATATATTCGCTTGTTTTAGCTGTCATTTCATCCATGTTAAGTTTATGATAAAAAAGATAAACGGCCCGCTCAATAGCGATAGCTACAGCCGCGATTGAAAATAAGAGCAGAGGCCACATGATAGGGCCTCCGAGCTGGAATAATTCCAAAATAGAGAAAGAAGCAGTTCCCATTTAAAACCTCACTTTATTTTATTTAAATTCAATTTTTGAGAAAAAAGTTTTAAAAAATTCTCCCATTCGTACTCAAGGTAAATTAAAGAGAGAGCTTCTTCCCAATCCCTGAGCATTGTTCCCGAATCGCGAACCGGAATAAGTTCTTCCGGAAACATACGCTTCGTATAACTTATGTTCCAGTTTACATCTTCCGCTGTGCGGAAAACGTCTGCCGCCTGCCGCCATGAAACGGGCCTGTTTTTCTGTGATACCATTTCCGGAAAGAGAACAGGTTTCCATGATTTTTCAAAATCATCTATTTTTTGCCCTTTGATATCACTGACAGATAACATCCATTCCGTAAGTGATGCAACGCGGTCAAATCTGTTGCGCAAAGAGACAAGCGCGTCATTTCCTGTTATACGCGTATCATAATTATGAATGCGTCCCTTTGTAATCTGAAGCTGTTCAGGCGCTTCGATGATTTCCAGAGAGCCCGCCGCGCTTAAGCTGACACTGCCTGAGCCGTATAATTCCATTGAAAATTCATTCCAGCCGTGCGCGCTTGCGGAAAGGTACTCAAGCGAGGTAAAATAAAAAATACCGTCCTCATGCGGATAAGTGCCTCTTAACTTTACCATCGGGAATTCTTTTGCGGTAATTATGATTGATTTTTCATTGTTTTTATTTTCAACAATTTCTACGTCAATATCAGATCCGTAATTTGAATGCGCTCTATAAATGTTTAAAATTATTAACGCAGATCCGTCAAGCGCCTGCCCTGCCTTCTCGGCCATTCCAACGCAGCCGCAGAATAAAACGGCAATAAAGACTGATATGTATATGAAAATTACTCCGCTGTTTTTAAGCTCTCTCATCTATTATTCCTTATCAGTAACTTAGTTTGAAACCAAACGAAGGTATTGGCATTGGTATTTCATAATTTGCCGAATCGCTGCCTGTTTCAATTTCACCGGTGTATTGATTAAATCTTGTGTTCCCCTGAGCTGTATAGAAAAACGCGAGCAGATTCTCTACCGCGAAATATAATTCCCATCTGGTTTTTCCGCTTGGATTGGATCCAAAGAATGAGAACTTTATATCCAGCGGCAGCGAAAGGGTAGTGCGGTTTGAATCGTCAAAAACGGATTCCCAGCTGTATCTTTCAATTATTTCAATATCGCCCGGATTATTTGGGTCATAAATTATTACCGGAATACTTTCCGGTCCGCTTGCTGTCCGCCTTGCCAATGGTACGCCGGAAGCAAGACCAAAACGCATATATATATTTATATTCTGAACAGGTTTGTAGTTGAACACAAGATTCAAATTGTGGAATCTGTGGAATGACGGGAAATACCACGAGTCTCCATGGTTTCCGCCCGATAATCCTCTTCCGCTGTTCGTTCCTCCCGGATCCTGGTATTGCGCCCAGTTAAATGAATATGAAAGCCATCCGTCCCAGAAACGCGATTGAACTTTATGAAGCATAACATCAATACCCCAGACTCTGCCTAAACCGTCAAACTGAGGATTGATGTTATAACCGAGAGCGTTATTCGCGTTTTCCAGCGTTATATACATACGATCAAAGATATATTTATAATAACCTTCGATGCTTAAACTTAAATTATCCTGAAAATCTAGCCTGAGTCCAAGAACTGACGTCCATGAACGGTTTGGTTTTACAGTATCAATCTGATAATCTTTTTCCGCCATATAAATATTATCATTAAATGATGAAAAGAAACCGGTCGCGAACGATACATTCATCGATTGAACTGCTCCAAGGTTTCTTAAAACATTGTATTCAACATTAAGTCTCGGATTAAATACAGGCGTACTACCTATGGAAAACCCGCTGCCGGTTAATTGAAAATGATCTACGCGTAAACCGAGTTCAGCAAAAAGTCTGTTTTCAAAATTAAATTCCGTAAGAGCGTAAGCTGATGTTGTAAATGAGTAATTCTCTGTGTCAGGTGAATAATGAATTTTTTTGCCGACAATGAATTCATTCAGATTAGAATAAAACTGGAGATTGGGATACGAGCTTATAATATTACTCTTTTCCGCCGCGGAGAGACTATTATAAAAATAATAATCAATCACATACTGATCGCCTGAAGATTTATTAAAGTTATATATTTCCTGTATTCCGGCTGAGAACAAAAAGCGCTGAGACAGTTCCCAGTCAAAATCCAGGCGCGCCTGCGCGTTAAATGAAAACTCGGATTGTTTTATATTTGAATAATTGAAGAATTTGTACTCGTTCTTGCCGGTTAAAAGGGAATAAAAATCAGTTACATTTTTATTATAGATGTCATTTGTCATTCCGCCGTCAATAGTTGTGTCTTCATATCCGATTCCGAAAATCAATTTATAAAGCATATCAGCGCGGGGATTCCATGAAAAAGATGTTGTTAAAAATCCTTGATAATTCGCGTAATCCATTTTCAATGATGTTTCGCTTTCCAATTTAGCGGTATTATTTTCATTTAAATAATCTACGCCCACACCGTCCATTCCCCAGAACAGTGTCGCAGAAAATTCAAGATCGTTAGTGAATCTGTAGTTTCCGGTAACTGTGGCTGTTCTGATATACGGCGCCTGATTTATATAATTTACTACTGCTAAATCGGGAAATACGCCTGAAAGACCCTGCGCGAGAGCGATTACGGGATCATAATAGGTTATACGCCCGTTAAATATAATGCCTCCCATTTGTAAAGGAAGCGATATATTAAAATTAGCCGCGCTTGTATTAATGCCAAGTTCATACATAGCATCTACAGGCGAAGGTCTTCTTGATGTTACTTCCAGGAGCCCTGAAATTGAGTGCCCGTAACGGGATGAAAAAACACCATGAGAAAGCTGCGCGCTTTGAACCATGCGGGGATCAAATATCGAAAAACCTCCGGCCCAAAAATAGGGGTTATTTATTGAAAAACCGTCCAAAGATGCGACCATGTCGCCGGGATAACCGCCTCTTATACTTGGCTGCGCGTTGAAAAAGCCTGAATAGTTAACGCCCGGAAGAAGTCTTATGGTGCTCATTACATCTTCAACAATGCCGATTTCGCCTGTTTGAGCGATATCTCTGGATGTGACAGCAATACTGCGCCCCGGTCTTGTATCGCTTACTCCCGGCATTCTCGCTTCGATTACAAGTTCGCTTCCGTAAAGTATGCCTAAAAGGTGTAAATCAACGGTAAAAAGACTGCCTGTCGGCGGAATTGTCAATGAACCTGTTTCATAACCGGGATATGACGCGTTTATTATAGTCGGTCTTCCGTCGAGTGCTTGTATTACAGCGCTTCCGTCTTCATTGCATATGTATTCCATCCCTTCTCTTGTTCGGATAATTGCTCCTTCAAGAGGAAGAGAAAGATCAGCGTCTCTTACGATTACTATAACATCACGCCCAAAAAGAGGTATAGAAAGAAAAAATAATAACATTACTGTTAATATTCTTTTATAATTTTTCTTCATATATTATCCCTATTCTATATAACTATATTAATTTTATTCAATTGGTCAATAGCTGAACGTTAAATTATTTGTTATATAAGTGAGCTTTTTCAAAAACTGAAGTTTTAATAAGCCTCAAGTGTCATCAGTAAAGGAAGCTTTCCATATCTGTCAGGATATTATCTAAAGATGAGAAACTGGTTTTTGTTTCAGGAAGGGAATTCAAAAAAAGCTTGCCGTAGCTCTTTTTTAAAAGCCTGCTGTCAAGAACAACGACAACTCCTCTGTCGGCGCTTCTTCGCATAAGCCTGCCGAATCCCTGCTTGAACTTCATGACAGCCTGCGGAAGCGAAAGTTTTAAAAAGGGATTTCCGCCTCTTTTTTCTACAGCTTCACGCCGCGCTTCGAGTATTGGGTCGCCAGGGGTGCGGAAAGGCAGGCGGCAGATAATTACAAGGCGAAGAGTGTCGCCGGGAGCGTCAACTCCTTCCCAGAAAGAATCTGTAGCGAAAAGGCAGGAACTTTCATCTGTTAGAAAGCTCTGTAAAAGGCGTGTTCGATCATCGTCTCCCTGCTTAAGACAGCGGATGCCAAGCGGCGTAAGCTCTGTTTTTGCCGCGCTGTGCGCGCTTGTTAACGACTGGTATGATGTGAATAATACAAGCGCTGAACCGCCTGATATCGCCGCAAGCCTGCTCGCGGCTGTATCGACAAACGCCTGATAACTCTCATCGTCAGGCGGCGGCGCGTCGGCAGGAGAGGCAAGCAAAACCGCGTCAGAATACGGAAAGGGAGAAGGGAAACAGCCGGAAAGCGGCGGCTTGTTTGCGATGCTGTTGATGCCGCACCTGCCTGCCCAGTACGAGAAATCATCATTAATCGCGAGCGTGGCGGATACGCAGACAACGGTTTTGTTAGGTGAAAATACGCTGTCCTTTAATATGGGCGCAAGGTCTAAAGGCGTTCTTGTAAAAACAGAAAAACTACGCAGATGATCGGTATTTTTTAACGAATGGATTTTTTCGATCCATAAAACGTCATTTTCATGTTTCCTGTATTTGCAGAATACATCGCAGGTCTCAGCCGCGTTTTCAAGCCGTCTGATTATCGCTTTTATTTCCCAGACAACAGGATCGCCTGCTTTTTCTTCGTTTAAGCTTTCTGTTATATCGCGGATCATTCCTGTTAAATTGAGAATATCGCGGCGAAGGTCTTTTAAATACGGAAACAGCGATTTTTTTAAAAACGATTCGTCAACAGAAGGAGAGAGCCTGTAAATATTTTCAAGGCCGCACATTTGAACGGCCCTGTCATCAAGTTCTTCCGCGGATGAGCGGATTTTTTGTATCGCGTCCGCCAGATTATCAAGCGGATCTTCGCTGGCTGAGAGCATTGCGCATAACCTGACAAGAAGCCCGTGTTTTTTTGCCCTTCGTTTATTATAGAGTCTTCCAAGCTGACGGAATAAGCCAGCGCGGCTGAAATCGGAGGAAAAAAATGAAGTAGCGGCGTTTTCTATTGTATGAGCTTCGTCTATTATCAGCCTTGAAAAAGGCGGAAGAATAACCGCGCTTTCATAACCCGCGCCGTTGTAACGCGCCGCTAAATCAGCGAACAGCAGGTGATGATTTACAACGATAATGTGCGCGCTGTTTGCCTCTTTGCGCAGAGAGAGAATAAAACATTGCTCTCTCCACTGACAGTGGTTCCCAAGACACAGATCAGATTCAGAGCAGACGCTCCCCCACACGGAATCAGAAGGCATAAAATCAAGTTCGGATTTTACGCCTGTTTTAGTTGAACGCGCCCATAGAGTAATTCGCTTTAATTCATCAAAGTCAAATTCAAAGATGGGCGGCTCCTGAAGCGTATCGTTAATACGCCTGAGGCATAAATAATTTCCCCTGCCTTTCATTAATACCGATTTAATTTTTACATCCCCCATGCCGGACGCTACAAGGGGAATATCTTTCTCATAAAGCTGCTGCTGAAGCGTTATTGTCGCGGTTGATATAATCACAGGTTTGTCAGCTGATTTTTTTTCGCCGCAGAGAGCGAAATGCACAGCCGGAAGAAGGTATGCGAATGATTTTCCTACGCCGGTTCCGGCTTCCGCCATTACAAGCGCGTCTTCGTTAAAGCCGCGGATGATTAAACTGAGAAGGTCTAACTGCGCCTGCCTTGGCTCATAAGACGGCAGCTTTTTTGCAACAGCGCCGCCTTCACATAGAGAAGAGATTATCAGATCGCTGTCAATTTTATTCACAGTTTATTGCAAGTAACGCTATAACCTTTGCGTCTCCTATAATGTTGTTTACAAGCGCGTATTCATTCGGCTGATGCAGTGTTTCGTCTGTCTTTGTCCAGACAGCGCAGTCAATTCCGATATTGCGAAGGCTTGCGGCCATTGTGCCGCCTCCGATGCCGACAGGGCGCGTTTTTATATTGTAAACAGCACCAGCGGCTTTAGTCAGCAGCCGCACAATGGGCGCGTTTACATCAGTCGGTTTTGACACCATCTTTTGAGGCAAAGTATAATTAACTGTTACGCGATATTTTTTTTCGATTTCGGTTTTTATTTTGTCAACTTCGGCTAAAATAACATCAGGACAATAGCGGGGAAGAACCCTCATGTCCATGTAAAAAACATCTTCGCCGGGGATGGTATTAATATTTGGGACATTGGCTTCTTTTTTTGTCGGCTGAAAAGTAGAGTAGTCAGGATCAAAAAGAGGATCTCTTTCGCTGAATTTGGAAGACAGTTCATTGTAAAGACGGACAGCAAGATCAGATCCCGCGATAAAAGCGTTCGCTCCCAAGTCCGGCATTGAAGCGTGAGCCTGTTTTCCGCTTGTAGCGAACCGCATCCACATGATATTTTTTTCAGCTATTTCTATATACTCCCCTTTAATATCGCCGCCGTCAGGAACAAGAACCATATCGCTTTTTTTAAATAACCCGCTGTGATTTTTTACAAGCCATTCAATGCCGTAAACAGATCCTACTTCCTCGTCCGAGGCAAACAGCAGTTTAATAGTGCGCTCAGGTTTTATTCCCAATTTTACAAAAGCCAAAGACGCCAGAATAGATGATACTATTCCCTGCTGATTGTCTTCCACTCCGCGCCCTGTTAATTTAATCCCTTGCGGGGAATCGGTTTTTACGCAAGTCCATGGATTGCTTTGCCATAATTTTTCTTCTCCGGGCGGAACAACATCCATATGGCTCAGCACCCAAAGACGGTTATCATTATTATTACCTTCAATAGTTGCGACAAGGTTAGGACGCACTTCGCCTTTCGCCCTTTTATCCGGCGCGTCATATCTTTCAATCTGCGTGATTTTATGTGAACGCAGCCAATTTTCAAGGAAAAGGCATTTATCAAGTTCTCCTTCTCCGCCTGATTCCGGCGAGACAGCAGGGTACATTGTAAGGCCTGTTTCAAGATTTATAACAATATCTGTTGATTCATCCAGCCAGTTAAAAATTTTTTCTTTCATATCACCTCCGTATTCCCTGATACACATTCCAGTTGGTTTTAATCAGTGTTTCTAAATCTGAATATTTCGCTTTCCAGCCAAGCAGTTCAAAAGCAAGAGCGCAGGAAGCTGTAAGTTTCGCAGGGTCTCCGCCCCGCCTGCCGGTAATTTTTGCAGGTATTGGCTTACCTGTAATTTTTCTGGATGACTCAAGCACCTGGTTAACGGAGAAACCGTTCCCGCTTCCCAGATTAACAGTAATGCTTTTATTATTTTTTATTATATAATTCAGCGCCATATAATGTCCCGCAGCAAGGTCGTTTACATGAATATAATCGCGGATGCAGGTGCCGTCTGGAGTATCGTAATCATTTCCAAAGACAGATATTTCATTTCTGACGCCGCAGGCAGTTTCCATAATTATCGGAAACAGATTCGCGGGGTTTTGTTCCAGTCCGTTGATGCGTCCCTTTACATCATAGCCTGCGGCGTTAAAATAGCGAAGGCACGCGTATCGGATATTTTTCAATTTGTCGTACCAGCCTAAAATACGCTCTATTTCTATCTTTGTAAAACCGTAAAAATTTTCAGGTATTGCCGGATGTTTCTCGTCAACAGGCGTATACTGAGGTTCACCGTAAACAGCGGCGCTTGAAGAAAAAACTATGTTTCTAACGCCCGCTTCACATGCGGCATTTAATATATTAATTGTCCCTGCGATATTGTTACTCGAATATTTTTCCGGTTTTAACATTGACTCGCCCGCGGCTTTGGACGCAGCAAGGTGAATGAGAGCGTCAAACGGGTTATTCGGATTGAGTAACATAGTACCCAATTTCATTGCGTTAACTAGAGAAGGGTAGTCATGAATGTCACCGTGAATAAAGGCGGCTTCTTTAAAAAGATTTTCGCGAAGTCCCGAGGATAAATTGTCAAAAACGACGCATTTATGCCCGTTATCCAGCAATTCCCTTGTCACATGGCTGCCGATATAACCGGCTCCGCCTATTATTAAAATATTCATGGGAGTATTATAGCAAGGCATGGATTAAGGGGAAAGAGGGAGATAGCTGTGAGAAATATTAGTACTTTAAATTTGAAATTGATTGATATCTTTTTATTATGATAACTTGCGGACATCTTTTTCCATCTGCGCCGCTATTTCTTCCCATTCGTGCGTTCTTGTTTCAATAGCCCTGACGCACTCAGAGAGTTTTTTCTTTACTTCCCTTGTTTTTCCGCCGTCTGAATATACATCCGGGAGCGCAAGCTCCACTTCCAGATAAGTCTTTTTTTTCTCCAGCTCTTCAAGTATTTTTAAGATTTCCGCTTCCTGTTTTTCCAGTTTTCGCATAACAGCCTGCTTTTGTTTTTCCGCGGCTCTTCTTTCCTCATTGCTGATTTCTGTTTTCTCATTGCCATTTCTTTCAAACCGGATATCCGGCTCCTCATTATTCATTCCCGATATCTCTTTGTCTGTTTTTTCTAAATAATAGGAATAGTTTCCGTAAAATAATTTCGCGTTAGCAGGAGATAAATCGCTTGCCGGAGTCAGTTCTAAAGTTTTGGTAGACAGCTCTTCCATAAATGAGCGGTCATGCGAGACAAAGATGATTGTGCCTGCGAATTTATTAAGAGCGTCAAGTAATATATCCTTTGAATACAGATCAAGGTGGTTTGTAGGCTCATCAAGAATAAGGAGATTCATCGGTTTTAAAAACATTTTTAATAATGCAAGGCGGCTTTTCTCGCCTCCTGACAGCACTGAAACGCTTTTGTATACATCGTCGCCGCGGAATAAAAAAGCGCCGAGCATGTCGCGTAACTTTGGAATCAGAGCGAATGGGGATTCATCCTCCATAAATTCAAGCACTGTTTTTTGGCTGTCCATCGCTTCTGATGCGTCCTGGGAAAAGTAGCCTGTTTTTATTCCTGTGCCGTACTTTACGCACCCTGAAAAATCATTGTCAACGCCTGCGATGATTCTTAATAGAGTTGATTTACCCGCTCCGTTTGGACCTGCGACAACTAAGCGCTCCCGGGCGTCAAGGCAAAGGCTGAAGTCCGAAAGAACATGCCGCTTTCCGTAGCTTTTCGCGATGCCTTCAAGAGTCAGCGCGATATTTCCCGAATGAGGCGGAGGCGGAAAACTAATATTAATTTTTTTAAATGATTCAGGTATTTCGATTCGTTCCATTTTTTCAAGGCGTTTAATTAATTCCTGAGCGAACGCGGCCTTGCTTGCCTTGTAACGGAACCTGCGGATGAGAGCTTCTGTTTTTACGATTTCTTCCTGTTGTTCCGCGTGCCGTTTTAAAAGGCTTTCAAGTTCTATCTTGCGTGTTTTTTCGTATGCGCTGTAGTTGCCCGCGTAGCGTTTTAAGCTTCCGTTAAAAAGTTCGTAAACTTCGTTTACGCTGACATCAAGAAAATACCTGTCGTGTGAAACTAATAAATATCCTCCCGTAAAATCATTGAGCCACTGTTCAAGCCACGCTCTTGCTTCTATATCAAGGTAATTTGTCGGTTCGTCAAGAAGAAGTATATCCGGTTTTTCAAGGAGCGTTTTGGCAAGGGCGATACGCATCTGCCAGCCGCCTGAGAACTCTGCGCAGTCACGATTGATATCATTTTTGGAAAAACCAAGGCCTGAAAGAACAGATGAAATTTCTCCTTCTCTCCTATAGTAGCCTGACTCTTCTATTTGTTCCTGCAGGTTGTGATGCTCTTCCAGCAAGGCTTGAGTTTGAGAGCCGTCGTTTTTCGCTTTTTCAAGAAGAGTTCCCGCTCTTTCCATGCGCTCCAATAAACTGTGCATAAAACTGAAAGCGGTCTCCGCTTCATCACGCAGACTTTTCCCAAAGTGGACAATTCCTGACTGCGGAAGATAAGATACGCGTGTATCTTTTTGCACGGAAAAATCGCCTGAATCGGCGTTTATTTTTCCCGCGATTATTTTCATTAAGGTGGATTTACCGCTGCCGTTAGCACCTGTTAAACATGAACGCGAACCTGCGGCTAAACGAAGAGAAACATCCTTTAGTAAATCCCTGTCTGCGAAACTAAGGTTTATCCGGGAAAATTGTACAAAGGACATTATTAATAAGGAGAATCTCTGTAAAAATACAGAACAGTAGGAGAGGCAGCCTGTCTTGTTACAATATTATTTTCAACAGCGAAAGACGGCACAGCCTCTAAGCGTAAACTTTGATCATCCAGAACATATGTAAAATAAATAATGTTATTTGCGCTTGTGTCTGTGAACTGCATTGAGAACGCTCCTGTATTGCTGCCTTCAAGAGAAGAGGCGATAAAGATATCCATTGAGATGCGTCCTGCTCCGTTAGCTTGATAGGGAATCAGCTGCGGAACAAGCAGTTCGTAACCGTTCCATACAAAATCGCCTGTTTGAAGGAATGTAATTGTTCCGTAATTAAGGCTCGCGAATACCGGCCCCAAATTATATATATCCATAAATTGATTTTCGCGTCTTGCTTCTTCCTGAAGAATAATATCGTCTACGGAATTTGAAAGAGAGTTAAAAACAATTGTCCGTCTTGCGCCGCCGTCTGAAAACTGAACTGCAAGCGTATTATTATTACGCAATACCATTTGGAGATTCGCGCCTTCGAAAACCCACGCGCGCTCTCCGTCGGGAATAATCCTCTCGTATGAAAACTGCCTTTCAATATCAGGAAGTATTATCCGCGCGATGCCTGTTTCATAACCCGGATCAAAACGGTAATTTCTTGCAAATTCAGCGATATTAATCCTGCGGGAATTAATCATCTGCAGGTAAGATTCTGACGACCATGTCCTTGATAAAACATTGTCCAGTTCGGGATCAGGTTCGCTTCCTCTCAAATTCGCTGTCTGCACTGATTCGTCATTCTGGTTGAATATTCTCAGTCTGTATGAAAAACAATAGCCGGTAACTCCGTCGTTTGTCATAACTCTGTACCATGCGCCGGGAAGAGGATCGCCCGTTGTGCTTATCGGCAGCACTCCGTTTACAAGGCTGAGTATTTTGATTATTTCCCCAAGCCTTAAACGATATACCTGCTGCGCGTTATTGTCGGGAGAACTGCGGATGGGAAGCCTGTCCTGCAGATTCTCGGCGTAAGCCATAGCGTATGGCGCAAACTCCTGCGCCCATTCAATTGCTTTTTTTTTGCTTCCTGCATATTCAAGCTGCGCGAGAGGTATTTCCAGTTTTAAATCCTTGTTCGCGTTATCGGGAACGCCTACTACCCAGATTTTCTCAATATTGGATTTAATATAAACAGGCAGCACTGTACCGGAATCAATCGGCGGATTATCGGTTGACCAAAGTAAAACTCCGTAACCCATTCTTGAACAGGAAGAAAAAACGAGCGCGGTTACAACTGCGAAAAATAAAATTACGCGGAATTTTTTTATTAACATAATTTTTGCGTTTACAGCGAATACACAAAACAACACGAATCTCCTTATTTAAAACAGGTTAATAAATTCGTGTTGTTTGTGTTGTTCGTGGTAAAAAAATGAAATGTTTACTCGACGACCGCGACAATATCAGCCATTTTCAGAAGCAGGTGTTCTTCGCCGTCAATTTTTATCTGGGTTCCGGCATATTTATCATACATTACCTTGTCGCCGGCTTTTACTGTGATTGGATCCTTTTCTGTACCTGGTCCTACTGCTACAACCTTTCCCTGCTGGGTTTTTTCCTGCGCTGTATCGGGAATAATGATTCCGCCTGCGGTTTTCGCTTCATTTTTTTCCAGTTTGACCATGACTCGGTCTGCCAAGGGCCTAACTTGCATCTTTTATCCTCCGTAAAGTGATTTTTTATTTAGTTTAATATAATAGAATCGTCTTTTTCAGTCAAGCACTAATAAAACCTGTCAAGTTCCATCCGGGCTGAATGATTATCAGGATCCATGTTTACCGCGTGCTGAAGGCAGCGGCGCGCGTCGTTAGGGCGGTTAAGCGCGGAGAAGCATCTTGCCATATAAACATTTATCCGCGAAATATTTTTGGGATTATCAGTCATTTCCGCCGCAGTTTCATAATGTTCCAAAGCGCGGGAAGGAGAGCGAAGCGCTTCGTGGATTCGGCCAAGATTCGCGTATAGCGTCCAGTCCGTTTCCTGCGAAGGAATTGAATGGAGCGAATGTTCTGCCCAGTCAAGATATCCTTCATTCATATATTGAATTGCTTTGTAAGAGCTAATCCACGCGGATGTCATTTCAAGCTGATCTATCCGGTTAAAAAGTATTTGCGCTTCATCAAAGCGCCTTTGGAAAAAGAAATACCATGCCGCCCATTTATACAGGTCTTCGTTTTTTTCATGCCTGTCCAGTAAAAGCCATGTTTCAGCGAGCTGGCGGCCGGGATTTTGCCCCTGCGCGTATCGTTTACAAATCTCAAGATCGATATATGGGTAATCAGAAGGCGGCAGCTGAATATTGTTCTGTAATAGATCAAGCGCCTCCGAGTAATCAAAAAACCTGCTGTAAAGAATTAATCCGTATTGATTCGCTATTAACGGTAAACCGAATAAATTAACAAAAGCGTTTGCTTTTGCCATTCTATCAAGATAGGAGAAAGCAGTATTTTGATCTTCTGCTGTTACAGCCAAATTATAAAGACTGCCCTCATTTGAATTAATTTTCCAGATTGCGGACGCGGCTTCTTTGAATCCCGCAAGATACAGCGCGTCGGACTGACGGATCATCGCAGTCTGTGCTTCGTCTTTTAAACCTAAGGCTTCGGCTTTTTCGCTTAAATGAGAAAAAATCTCCGCGCTTCGCAGAAGGTCGCCGAAGTCATAATAATATTCAGCCGCAAAACGCATTGTGCTTAAAGAAGGAGAGTTAAGCAAAGTTTGAATATCAGCGAACGCACCTGTAAAATCCCTTCTTAATGTTTTTAAAATTACAAGATTCTGAAAAATTGCCTGCTCATCATCGGAAAAAAAGTTTTCTTTTGTTTGTAAAGATGTGACAGAAAGAAGATCAGAGGGTACTGCTTCGGCTCTTTGCGGGTTTCTTAAATCACCAAGAATAACATGAACCGCAAGACGCATATTATTAAAACCAGAATCCGTAAAAGACGAAAGCAGGGAGCGAAGAGATTCTTCTGTTTCTCTGTTTATTGCGGAATTTTTAATTAACGCTGAAGCCGCGACTGCGGTTATCGGCTGAGAGGACGGATACGCTTTGAGCGCGTTGTCGATTGATCTGCGGTAATTTGAGACAGAAGACTGGTGAATACCGGCAAGAGCTCTTCTGCGCTTTAGAATTGAAAGCCATGATTCAACAGAAACCGCTTTTTTTTCAAGGCTGTCAAGCTCGCTGTTAAGATGATCAAATTCTCTTTCTGTAAAGAACAGGGATTCAAAAGCGGCGTCCCAATCCTGAAGGATATAGCGGAAATTTTCATTCTGCTTGTCAGCTGCCGGTTTCTCTGAAAAATAAAAAAAAATAAATACCCCGCCCGCAAGCAATAAAAGAATAAAGCCCGCAATCAGCGTTATGCGCAATTGCCGCGCGGTTTTGTTCATACGGATTCTGTCCCGCGCTGTTTTTCATTTTCCGATTGCAGTGTTTTTCTGATGCTGTCAAGAACGCCGTTTATAAATTTATACGAATCGTCAGTGCCGTATTCCCTGCAAATGCCGATGGCCTCGTCAATTACAATTGAGGGAGATATATCTGTTTGAAAAATCAGGGAAAAAACTGACATGCGCAGAACTGCGAGGTCTACGCGGTTTACGCGCGATATATCCCAATTATCAAGATGATCTTTTATAGTTTTATCGACTGCCGCGATATTCTCAATTGTTCCCGCAATCAGAATTTTTGAAAATGCCGTTATAGAGTCATCAAGATTTTTCTTCTTTTCTTCTTCAAGCCACGAAAAGTTTACAAGTTCTTCTATTGCTACAGGATAAAACGCCTTCCCTGACTCTTTCTCACAGTTCGATTCCCAGAAATATAAAGCTTGAAAAGCAAGGATACGGCCTTTACGCCTTGACCTTACCATCTAATATTACTTTCGTACACTGTAAATGTTCTGTTGTTCGCCCTCAGTTCCGTAATTAATTCCGCGCTTGCCTGATTTGTTACTGTTGTCTGCCTCGCCTCCAGCATCAGCTGCCCAATGTATTCTCTGACAGTTACTCTTGTGCCAAGCTGATATACATCAGTGAGTTCAAGCAGTTTGGCGGCGTGATTTTCCGTCACTTTAATAATCTGAAAACCCTGTAAGCCTTCTATTAATTGTGATACCTGCCCCTGCCTTAAATTGAACGCGACATCCATAAATGCCTGCCCAAGATAATTTCTCGCTTCCTGAGTTCTCGGTATATACCCGGCGTCTGCCGCCTGAAAGCCTGAGTTCGGCGCTGCGCCGCGCTGAACAACCGCGTCAAATGTCGCAGGGTTATTATTTATTTCCCTGACAAGCTGATCCGCAAGAGTTCTTGCTCTTGTCCGCGCAGCCGCGTCCGCTCCGTAGGGAACCTGTATCATTGTAATGCGGATCGTTTCCGGGCGCATAAGGCTGCTTCTTAAAAGATTATATTCCGTAAGAATTTCCGCGTCAGTCGGCGCTCTGACAGAATTAAGTAAATCGCTTTTTTTATGTAAAAGATATTTTTGAGTGAGTAATTGCTTCCTAAGAGCTTCTCTGAAAGCGTTTACTTCAAGTCCAAAATCGTTCATAACAGCCTGCGCGTATTCAGCGTCTGTCGGCTGGCGGCCAATCTGCTGCGCCAGTTGATTGCGCAGCGCTGTAACCTGCTGGGTCACTTCATTGTCAGAAATAAGAACCCTGTCGCGTTCTGCGGCCTGTATAACAAGCCGTTCATTAATCATAACGTCAAGCACCTGAAGCCGCTCTGCTTGTGTTAAAGTGCGTCCGGCGGATTGTTCAAACCGCAGCACTTCTGTCCGAAGCTGTCCTACTGTAATCGCTTCTGTTCTGATAAGGTTTACTGTCGCCGCTGGCTGTAATAAATTCGACTGAGAAAACACGCTGAACGCTGTTAAAAGACCTATTAAAACAAAAATAAATCGTTTCATAATCTCCCCTTACCTTTAATATAACACAAAATAAACAAAAACAGCTAGTGTTTAGTTACTATTCTAATACCGCCCTAATCCTTCTTACTCCGGCTGAGGAAGATTGCTCTTTTTGAATGATGAATTTCCCCAATACTCCGGTACGCTCAACATGAGGGCCGCCGCAGACTTCCTTCGCGAAATAATCATGCTGCGAATTGCCGATCGTGTAAACCTTAACAGTTGTTTCGTATTTTTCTCCGAAAAGAGCGATAGCTCCGCTTTTTTTCGCGTCTTCAATACCCATTGTCTCCATGGAAACGGGAAGGTCTTTTTTTATCTGGCTGTTTACTATTTCTTCAACGGCTTTTATTTGATCTGGAGTCATGGGCGCATCATGAGTAAAGTCAAAGCGAAGCCGCTCCGCTGTAATATTGCTGCCTTTCTGCGCCGCATGTCCGCCCAATGTCATCCGCAGAGCCTGATGAAGCAGATGGGTTGCGGTATGGTACTTAACAGCCATTTCCCCCTGATCGCCAAGCCCTCCTTTAAACGCCTGTCCGCTTTGGGAGCGGGATAACTCCTGATGTTTTTTAAAAGCTTCGTCAAATTCATCCCTGTTAACAGTCATTCCCGATTCTGAGGCAAGCTCTTCAGTTAATTCAATTGGAAAGCCGTATGTGTCGTAGAGTTTAAAGGCAAGACGCCCGGACATGATTTTTCGCGGGTCTTTTAATAAATTAGGAAGCAGTTTCTCAAACTCATGTTCGCCTTTTTGCAGTGTTTCCATGAACTTTGCTTCTTCTTTGTCGAGCTCATTTTTAATAAAGCCGTTTTTTTCTTCAAGCTCTGGGTAAGACCCTTTAAACAGTTGAATAACGATATCGGCAATTAAAGAGAGTTTAATGGCCACGCTTTTTTCCGGCTCATTGTTTCCTTCGGTATCAGTTTGATTTTTTGACAATAGCTTGCGTCCGTGCCGCACAGCGCGGCGGATAAGCCGCCTAAGTACATAACCCGCTCCAACATTTGAAGGACTGACAGCCTTTGGGTCGCCGAGTATAAAAACAGCTGAACGAACATGATCCGCGATTATCCGAATTGATTTATCTGTATCATTAATCCCATGTTTTTTATCCCCGGAATATTTGCATCCGCCCGCTTTTTCAATCGCGTTAATTATCGCTGAAAAAATATCAGTATCATAAACGCTGGATTTTTCGTTTAACACTGTTATGGTTCTTTCGATACCCATTCCTGTATCAACACATTTTCGTTTAAGCTGTTCATAACTTCCGTCCGCGTCTTTGTTGTACTGCATAAAAACGTCATTCCATATTTCAAGCCATTTTCCGCAGGAACAGCCTGGTTTACAATCGGAACCGCAAAAGGCGTCTCCCATGTAATAAAACATTTCTGTATCAGGTCCGCATGGGCCTGTGGTTCCCGCAGGGCCCCACCAGTTATCTTCGCGCGGAAGATATGAAATACGGTTTATTCCCAGACTTTTCCAGACTGCGGCGGACTCTTCATCTTTTGGTATATTTCCTTCGCCTTCAAAAACTGTTACTCCTAATTTATCCAAAGGGATATTCAGCCACTGCGGCGATGTTAAAAACTCGAAACTCATTTTAATAGCTTCTTCTTTAAAGTAATCCCCAAGCGACCAGTTGCCGAGCATCTCAAAAAATGTAAGATGGCTTTCATCTCCGACGCTGTCAATATCGCCTGTACGGATACACCTTTGAAAATTCACAAGCCTTTTGCCGGCCGGATGTTCTTCTCCTAATAAATATGGAACCAGCGGATGCATTCCGGCGGTTGTAAAAAGAACAGTCGGATCATTTTCCGGCAGAAGAGATTTACCCAGTATTTGCGCATGACCTTTTGATATAAAAAAATTAATATATTTACCGCGAAGTTCATCAGCTGTTAATTGGTTCATGCTGGTACATTAACATATAGAGACGGGAGTGGGAAGAGAGAAATCTTTATTAGAGATATTACCAGAAAAGCGTAAGTAAAATAATATTGATTAATATGTACTAATACCGCATAATTTATAGTTATGAAAAAGTTAAATCTGTTGTTTTTGGTAATTCTTATATTTTCCGGGTGCGCTACCAATCCCATTACAGGGAAAAGCACGATGGCTTTTGTCGGCAATAACGAACTTTTTGCCATGTCATTTTCGCAATACACCGAATTTAAGAATGATAATGTTGTAGTAACAGGCACTCCCGAAGCGGAAATGATTCAGCGTGTAGGAACCAGGCTTGTTGCCGCCGCCAATAAATGGGTTGCAGCTGAAGGAGACCCAAATTATTTCAGGGATTACCGGTGGGAATTTACCCTTGTCCAGGACGATACGCTGAATGCCTGGTGTATGCCGGGCGGTAAAGTTGTATTTTATACAGGGATTCTTCCGGTTTGTTTAAACGAAGACGGAGTCGCAGTGGTTATGGGGCACGAGATTGCGCACGCAATTCTTAATCACGGCCAGCAGAGGATGAGCGGAAACATTCTGCAGCAAATCGGCGCGCTGGGGATATCCCTTGTGTTCTCGGGCGCTTCTTCTGAAACTCAAGCTGTAGTTATGCTCGCATACGGAATCGGCTCTCAGGTTGGCGGAACATTGCCTTTCTCAAGGAGCCATGAAACTGAAGCTGATGACATAGGTTTAAAATTAATGGCAATTGCCGGTTATAATCCTGATGAAGGCGCTCAGCTCTGGCAGCGTATGGCAGCCGCGACAGGCGGAGGAACGCCGGAGATTTTAAGTACGCACCCGTCGAATGAATCAAGGATCCAGAATCTCAGAAGATTGGCGCCTGATGCAAGACAAGTAGCCGCACGGTTCTGAGTTACAAGCTGCAGAAAGCAGCATTTAGATTTATATAAATATCACAAACCTCAAGGATACTGTCTTTTCGCAGGAAAAATTCATGTTATAATGCCTCATGCCAAAACTATATGATACTCAGGAAAAACCCAAAAAGGCTTTTTTGATCAGTATAATAAACGGAAGCTATAATGATGATTCAATTTGCAATGAATTGGCAGGACTTACTGAAACTCTTGGGTTGGAAACAGCGGATCATGAAAGAATCCGCGTCAGGGAAAAAAGTTCTAAATACGGTATAGGAAGCGGAAAAGCGGAAAGCCTTTGCCAAAAAGCAAACGATTTAAAAGTGGATTTGATAATATGCGATTGGAACCCCAGCCCTTCGCAGCAAAGGAATCTGGAAGAGTTATCCGGTATTCCTGTTCTTGACCGGCAGGAATTAATAATCAAGATTTTCGCTGAAAGAGCAAATACTAGAGAAGCGGAGTTACAGGTAAAACTTGCCGAGCTTACATATTTATTACCGAGGCTGACCCATAAATATATTGATCTTTCGCGCCAAAGGGGCGGACGTTACGGAACAAAGGGATCCGGAGAAACAAAACTGGAAACCGATCGCAGAAAAATTGAAAAGCGCATAACGCTTTTGGAAAAAGAAATTGAGCAGGTAAGCAGGCAGCGGCAAATGCAGCGCCGGCGCAGGGATCGAAACAATGTACCTGTATGCGCGATTGTCGGCTATACAAACACAGGAAAATCAAGTTTATTAAACGCGCTGACAGGAGCTAATGTGCCTGCGGAAGATAAACTATTCGCTACATTGGACGCGGTAACCCGCCGCTTTCAGCCCGCGCCCGGCGCTGAGGTTCTTTTAACTGATACTGTCGGTTTTATCCGTAATCTTCCTCATTCTTTGATAAAAGCTTTCCGCTCCACACTGGAAGAAGCCGCCCTTGCGGACATCCTTATTCACATTTTAGACGTGTCACAGCCGGATATAGAAAACGCGTATGAAACAACCGTTTCCGTTTTAACTGAACTAGGCGCGAACGAAATACCGGTGATCACATTGTTAAATAAAATTGACCGCCTTGAAATGAAGAACGAGGAATTAGAAGAGTTAAAGAACAGGTTTCCTGACAGTATTGCTGTTTCTGTGAAGACCGGATTCGGGCTGGACGCTGTTAAGGAGAAAATAGCGTCGATGATTTAATTAAATATTGCGAATTCACGCCACATGGATTAACATTAAAAAAGGAGCGAAAAATGGCAGAAGACCTAATGGACAAAGTCTTTTCATTCTTTTCAGGCGACGGCCTTACTGATGATAAGCAGAATATGCTTAAAGTCATCGGGAAGGATTTAAGTCAGAATAAGTACGCGAAATTCTTTAAAATCAGGACAGAAGAAGCGGATCCTTCTTTTCTATCATTTTTATTTTCAGTATATAAAACCATCTATCCTATTAAATTATTCATGAAAGATGAAAAAAAGATGGCAATGTTCAGGCATTTAACCGTAGAATCATGCATAGATAGCAATGTAAAAGAGACAGTTAACAGATTAAATCCGATATATCTTGATGAAAAAGCAAAAACTATGCCTGGAGAGCAGCTTATTGCTTCTATACAAGCTGACATGGAATTACTGACAAACCAGTTTGATTATGATCGAATTAAAACAGTAAATTACCGTTACGAAATGACCGGGGCTATGGGTCAGTTCGTAAAGTATAATTTTCCCGGTTTTTTTAAAAAATTCGACCCTCACTTCGCGGACGGCAGCTTTATAGTTGAACCGAAATTTCCGGCTGTAAAAACAATACTTATAGTTGATCAGGTTGGGGAATTCCTGACCGTTACTCAGCCTTTAAGGCCCGAAGATGACTGGAACGGCATGTTAACACTGCTTAAATCGATTGAAGGCCGTGATCTTGTAAATCCTGAACAATTCAACGTTATGATACGGACTTTAAGAGAGATTCATACGTCAAAAATCCTTGAATTAATGATACAGTACACTTTAAGAAATCCTGTGTGGCAGTGGAGACATTCTTCTTTCACAGAAACTGTCGGCGAAGCCTGGCTGGAAGCCAAAAAAGCCGAAGCGCTTGATTATATCGCGAAAATAAACAATGCGAAAAAGACCAGCCAGATAAACGCGCTTATAAATGAAATATTTGAATCACCTGATCTTTACAGACTGGAAAATTATAATCCGCAATTAAGCGAATTACTAAACAGCAAAAACGTTGAGCCGTATTTATACGCAGAAGGCCTTAACTACCTGAACTGCTTCATGGAAGACTTTATCGAAAAAGAAGTCAAAGAACTTTGTGATATTTTACTTATCAGAGGGCAGTGGACTAACAATACAATGTCAAAGGAAATGAGCGAGGCTTTGCATGTTTTACTGGAAATACCGCCGCTGGTTGTGGACTTGGAAACAGTTCTTTCGGAAGACGGCGCCGACGGCTCTCGTCTGCGCGCCGCTTTGTTAAGAGTTGACCGCGATCCTACGCAGGCGCGTTATATAAACAGCATAGTCGCGAAGAACAATGATAACGCGCTTGAAATAATACAAGATACAGCTCAATCCCTTATAATAATTGGGAAGCAGCTTAAGAACCTTATAGAGGATATACAGAAAAAACATCCGGAGCTGCTTGTTAACTGGAGAGAGGTAAATCTGGCCTCTAAAGAGCCAATGCCTCAAAGAATGGTTAGTAGTTTCAAGAAAATAAATTATTTTGTTCAATTAATGCATCTTTGCACTCAGGCATAATTAAGAATTTAAAATAATTTTGTTGTGAAAATTCTATGGTTAAAGTATAATTTAGAAAATATGAAAAAATTTGATAATAGATAAAGGGGTGACAATGGAAATTCAAGTTCAGGAACTTATTGATAAAATTAAGAAAGACGGGATCAGAACAGCTACGGAAGAGGCGAACCGCATAAAAGCCGAAGCTCAATCCGAAGCGGGCAGGATTGTTGAATCCGCGAAGAAAGAAGCTAACGATTTAATATCAAGCAGCAAGATGGAAGCGCAGCGCGCGGAAAAAGCCGGTATTGCCGCAATTGAGCAGGCGTCGCGCAATCTTATTTTGGCTTTCAGAGATGAGATTCAGACCTTGTTAAATAAAATCGTAAGTCAATCAACCTCTTCCAATTACAATGACGATGTTCTAAGGCAAATCCTGCCGGATCTGATCAAATCATGGGCCGAAAAGGGAAGCGATAATTTATCGGTAATTCTGCCGGAAAACGAACTTTCAAGGCTTCAGGGATTTTTCAATGAAAGGCTTGCCGCAGAACTTTCAAAAGGCATTGAACTAAAATCCAACAGGAAATTGGCGAACGGTTTCCACATCTCCAGTAAAGACGGTTCAGCTTATTATGATTTTTCAGCAGAAGCGGTCGCGCAGCTCCTTTCCACCTATTTAAATGAAAAACTGGCTGGTCTGTTAAAAGAAACATCCAAAGGAATATAAAAGGTGGGATCGAACTATTATCTCATTGCCCAGCTTCCATATCTCATTTACGAGCAAAAGCCGCCGATGCCTTCCGGGGAATTAAAAAATCTCGCTGAACGGCATATGAATAAAAAAGATTACGATCTTTTTAAATATTTATCATTTGAGTTTGATAATGTAAAAAGAACCGGCTGTGACTTTGTTGACGGTTTCATGGAATGGGAACTTTCTTTGCGTCAGAACCTTGCAGTACAGCGCGCGGTTAAATCAAAACGGGAAGCGCCTCCAAAAGAGCCGGTTTTTAACATAAGCGCCGCTGCCGCCGCTTTAAAAGCCATTGATGAAAAATCGCCTCTCGACGCGGAATTTCTTCTTGATAAAGCCCGCTGGAACGCGATTGACGAACTTGCCGGCAGTGATAATTTCAGCCGCAATTATTTATACGCGTATTTTTTAAAGCTGCTTCTGATTGAAAGGCGTGAAGCTTTCAATGAGGAAAAAGGATTCTCAGAATATAAAACTCTTTACGCTTCTATATTGGAAACATATAACGAAATGGAAAGCGTTCAGGAATCTCAGGGAGAACATACATGATTGGAACTAAAGGAATAATAACTGCCGTTAACGGCAACATGGTAAGCGTCCGTTTTGACGGGATTGTCTCCATGAACGAAGTCGGTTATGTCAAAGTAGCGGGCACAAGACTTAAGAGCGAAGTAATTCGCATAAGAGGTGAAATCAGCCAGCTGCAGGTTTTTGAAATTACCAAGGGGATTTCAATCGGAGACGAAGTTGAGTTCACGGGAGACATGCTTTCGGTTGAACTGGGGCCGGGTCTTTTAGGCCAGGTTTATGACGGACTCCAAAACCCGCTGCCGCAATTAGCGCAGGCTGCGGGATTCTTCCTTGAACGGGGCGTTTATCTTGATCCGTTGTCCGCCGATAAGTCATGGCAGTTTACTCCGGCTGTAAAAGAAGGCGATAAAGTTGTAAGAGCCGATACTCTTGGCACAGTGCCTGAAAGCTCTTTTACACACCGGATAATGGTGCCTTTTAACTTTTACGGCAATTATACGGTTTCCTGGGTTAAACCAAAAGGCGATTATAAAATCCGCGATGTAATAGCGGAGCTTACCGATGAAAAAGGAAACAAAGCTCAGGTAACGCTCAGTTTTAAATGGCCTGTTAAAAGAGCTGTTGACTGTTATGAAGAGCGCCTGAAACCTTCGGATCCTATGGTTACCCGCGTCCGTCTTATCGATACATTCTTCCCTGTCGCGCGCGGCGGAACCTACTGTATACCAGGCCCATTCGGCGCCGGAAAAACGGTTCTTCAGCAGATTACAAGCCGTTTCGCGGATGTTGACGTTGTTATAGTAGCGGCGTGCGGCGAGCGCGCGGGCGAGGTTGTAGAAACATTAAAAGAATTTCCCGAACTTACGGATGAAAGAACCGGCCGTTCCCTCATGGAAAGGACAATCATTATCTGTAACACATCGTCAATGCCTGTAGCGGCGCGCGAAGCTTCGGTTTACACCGCGGTAACGTTAGCTGAATATTACAGGCAGATGGGTTTGCACGTTCTTCTGCTCGCCGATTCAACAAGCCGCTGGGCGCAGGCGATGCGTGAAATGTCCGGCCGTCTTGAGGAAATACCGGGTGAAGAAGCGTTCCCGGCGTACATGGAATCAACAATTGCCAGCTTCTATGAAAGAGCGGGTATTGTGCGTTTAAGAGACGGCACTCTCGGTTCTGTTACAATCGGAGGAACCGTAAGCCCGGCAGGCGGTAACTTTGAAGAGCCTGTAACGCAGGCGACATTAAAAGTTGTCGGCGCTTTTCACGGTCTTTCACGCGAAAGGTCAGACGCCCGCAAATTCCCGGCGATTCACCCGTTGGATTCATGGTCCAAATACAAGGGAATTATCCAGAGCGAGAAAGTCGCTTACGCTCACGGATTTCTGCGCCGCAGCTCGGAAGTTGAACAGATGATGAAGGTTGTCGGCGAAGAGGGAACAAGCAACGAAGACTACATCATTTACCTTAAGGGCGATTTAATTGACTCTGTCTATTTCCAGCAAAACTCGTTTGACGCCGTTGACGCCGCTGTTAAACCTGAAAGACAAAAATATGTTTTCACAAAATTATTAATAATCCTTGCGTCGCAGTTCAGTTTTCAGAACAAGAACGAAGCGCGCAACTGGTTCAACAAGCTAAGGCAAAAATTCCTTGACTATAATGGTTCGCCCTGGAAGAGCGAACGCTTTGACAGTCTTGAAGTTGAAATCGAAAATTCAGTGAAGAGTAAATCACAGGGCCTTGATAAGCTGGCCGAAAAAATTATTATCTAGGACGTTATATGAAACTGCGTGCAGTTACAGCACGCAAAACAGAGGTTAGTTATGAACAAGGTATATAGCAAAATTGAATCAATAACCGGAAGCGTTATTACCGTAAAAGCGGATGGAATCCGTTACGGAGATCTTGCAGAAGTCGATACAGTTTTCGGCACGTCGCTTGCAGAGGTTAACCGTCTGCATGGCGGTATTGTATCATTACAGGTCTTTGCGGGAGGCCGCGGTATTTCAACAGGAGATACGGTGCGCTTTTTAGGACGTCCGATGCAGGTTCCGTTCTCCGGAGATTTAATGGGACGCGTTTTTTCAGGTTCAGGAAAACCGCGCGATAACGGGCCTGAGCTGCGTGAAAATAAAATCCCGATCGGCGGACCTTCCGTAAATCCTTCTCAGCGCATTATTCCGCGCAAGATGATCCGCACCGGTATTCCGATGATTGACCTATTTAATACATTAGTCGTCTCCCAAAAGCTGCCGATCTTTTCAGTTTCAGGAGAACCGTATAATGAACTGCTCGCGCGTATCGCTATGCAGGCGGAAGTAGATGTAATTGTTCTGGGCGGCATGGGTCTTAAATACGACGATTATCTGAACTTTAAAGACACTCTTGAATCGGGCGGAGCGCTGGCGCGCACAGTAATGTTTGTCCATACCGCAAGCGACCCGACTGTAGAATGTCTGATGATTCCCGATATGTCGCTCGCTGTAGCGGAACAATTCGCGCTTCAGGGAAAGGATGTTCTTGTTCTTCTTACCGACATGACTAACTTTGCCGACGCGATGAAAGAAATTTCTATTATTCAGGAACAGGTTCCGTCTAACCGCGGATATCCTGGTGACCTTTACAGCCAGCTTGCGAGCCGCTATGAAAAAGCGGTTGACTTTGAATCGGCGGGGTCAATTACAGTTCTCGGCGTTACCACAATGCCCGGCGACGATGTAACACACCCTGTCCCCGATAACACAGGATACATCACGGAAGGCCAGTACTATTTAAAGAACGGGCGCATAGAGCCGTTCGGTTCATTATCCCGTCTTAAACAGCAGGTTAACGGAAAAACCCGCGAAGATCACCGCGCTCTTATGGACGGTATGATCAAGCTTTATTCGGCGTTCCGCGACACTCTGGAAAAAAAGGCAATGGGTTTTATCATGACCCCGTGGGATGAAAAACTTTTAAAATACGGAGAACAATTTGAAAAAAGAATGATGGATCTCTCTGTCAACATTCCGCTTGAAAAGGCGCTGGATTTAGGCTGGGAAATTCTTTCAGATTGTTTTAATCCAGAAGAAACAGGGCTGCGCACAGAACTTATTAATAAATTCTGGCCGAAAGAGCGATTAGGTTAAATCATGGCAAAAATCAGGCTCACAAAGAATGAGCTAAAAAAGCAAAAAGACTCGCTTAAAATGTACAAGCGTTATCTGCCGACCCTTATGCTGAAAAAACAGCAGCTTCAGGGTGAAATAAGAATAACAGACACGCGGCTCAGCGAACTGCAGATCGCTATTAAAAAACTGGATGAAACATTTAAAAAATGGATCGCGGTTTTCGGGGAAACGGGAATTTTTACAAAGGATATTCTGAAGGTTATAAGCATAAAAACCGGCAGCGGGAATATCGCCGGCGTTCCGATTCCGGTATTTGAAGGCGCAAATTTTGAAATCGCCAAATATGATTTATTAAAAACTCCTCTCTGGCTTGACAAAGCGGTTGAGTGTATGAAAAAAGCGCTGCTTTTGGAACTTGAAGTTAAAATTGTAGAAGAACAGAAAAAAAGACTGGATAAGGAATTACGCACTACAACTCAGCGGGTAAATCTTTTTGAAAAAATTAAAATCCCCGAAACAAGAAATGTAATCAAAAAAATTCAAGTTTATCTTGGAGATCAGCAAACGGCTTCTGTTGTCCGGGGCAAGATAGCAAAAAGCGCTTTTGAGAAGGCAGCGAAGTAAATGATGATCATTACCCATATTATATCAGGTGAAAGGGGATACTTTTAATGATTGTACCGATGAAGAAATTATGCCTCATGGTTCAGGATAAGTCCCGGGATGAAGCTTTAAAGAAATTACGCGATATCGGCGTTGTTCATATAGAAGAAAGAGACGTGCCAATTGACGCGAATTCAAACGCGTTAAAGTTAAAAATAAAAGTAGAAGACGCGATAGGTATTATTAGCGGCTATAAAGTGCCTAAAACGAAAAAGAAACCCGAATCTGATGATTATGACGGACCTGACCGCCGGCAGAAACCTGTCGGTTTACGAAGAGGACGCAGAGCTTCCGATGTCTTCGGCACGGATGATGAAGCGCCATATTCATTAGACGCGGTAATTGCTGTCGAAAGGCCTTTTTTGGCGGATTTATTAATTGGCTTTTCTGAAGAACGCAAGGCGTTTTTGGAAAAAGATTTAATATTAAACAAAGAAATTTCCAGAATAGAAGGCTGGGGGAATTTTGAGCCGTCAGTTATTAACGATATAATCTCATACGGAACGCCGGTTTATTTTTATGAGATGCCAAATGACGCTTTTGAAAAACTGGATCAGAATATTAAATATCTAAAAGTAAACAGCGATAAATCGTGTGTGCGTGTAATTGTCTTCTACGAAGAGTTACCGGATATGGTTCCGTTTAAATTACCGGAAAAATCGCTTAGTTTATTAACAATGGAGATGAAAGAAAACAAAATTTCATTGGATGCTAAAGAGGCTAAATTAAGAAGTTTCGCCAACCGCCGTCCTGCTCTTGATAAAGACATGGCAAAGATACAACAGGACCTTGAATTTGAGACAGCGTTCGCCGGAATGAATAAAATTTCCGATGGTGTCGGCGAACATGAGCTTTGCTGGCTCTCAGGTTTTGTTCCTGTAAATGATCTTGAAAAGGTAAAGAAAGCGGCGAAAGAGAATAAATGGGCGTTATCTGTAATAGATCCGGCTCCTGAAGATTCTCCTCCTACAAAAATAGAGAATAACGCGCTTGTCAGAACTATCAATCCCCTGCTTTCATTCCTTGGTACCATTCCCGGATACCGCGAGTTTGATATAAGCCCTTCGTATTTATTCTTCTTTACTATTTATTTCGCGATGATACTTGGAGACGCCGGGTACGGTTTATTATTATTCGCAGTCGCCATATTTATCGGATTCAGCATGAAAATGAAAAATGGAACAGTACCCGATGTTATTAAACTAATGATGCTTCTTACTTTTTGTACCATCATATGGGGAGCTATTAACGGCTCATGGTTCCAGATACCGTACGCGAATCTTCCGTTTTTCCTGACTGTTATAATACTTCCGCAATTTAACGTTACGAATCCCGTCGTTTATATTCCGCCGCTTCTTGAAAATATTTACAGGGTGCCTGAAGTAATTACGATGGATAAAACAATCTGGAATATACAATTCCTCTGTTTTTTTCTTGCTTTAATTCAGTTAGTCTGGGCAAGAGGCAAGCGTATAATAAATTTACTTCCAAAACTTTCCGCCTTTGCGCAGCTTGGAACAATGGTAATGCTGGTTGGGCTTTATTTTCTGGTATTAAATATGCTGCTTGGGGTTGAATTTCCCGCGTTTGCGCTTCCTTTGATTATTACAGGAATTGCGCTTAATTTAGTTTTTGCTGAGCAAAACGGAGGTAATTTCTTTGTTAACATATTAAAAGGTTTTGGCGGTTTCTTCCAGTTGTTTTTAAAAGCGGTAGGCTGTTTTGCTGATATAATTAGTTATATTCGTCTTTTTGCGGTGGGTCTTGCGGGAGCTACGATTGCGCAGATATTCAACGAGTTGGCTATCGGCAGCGGATTCGGAAACTTTGGTATTATGTTTATATTAAAGATTTTTACAACAATAATAATTCTGGCGATAGGTCATGGCCTTAACCTTGTGTTAACAGCCCTTTCTGTTCTTGTACACGGCGTTCGCCTTAATCTATTGGAATATGCCGGTAACCATCTTG
>Ga0209755_10001106_pt1 | contig 44583 bp, 49 predicted proteins | sample TergutCo191P1_FD_187301 | JGI IMG/M metagenome (GOLD analysis project Ga0209755, IMG submission 187301) | Cornitermes sp. P1 segment gut microbial communities from Petit-Saut dam, French Guiana - Co191P1 (SPAdes) (version 2) | ecosystem: Host-associated > Arthropoda: Insects > Digestive system... | reverse complement strand
ACCAAAAACAACATCACTTTGGGATTTTTATCATATACTTACGCCCTTAACGGCTTTTCGCCGCCTGCAAGCAATCCCAATCTGGTCTCTCTTATCAACAGAAGAATAATGACCGAAGAAATAAATAACCTGCGCCCGTTATGTGATTTTCTGGTTGTCTCGATGCATTGGGGCGATGAATATACAATGGAACCTGTTAAAGCGCAGAAAGACATGGCTCTTTTCATCGCGGAGCATAATGTTGATTTAATAATCGGGCATCATCCGCATGTTCTGCAAAAGGCCGAAAAACTGCCCCGCCCGGACGGAAAAGAAACACTATGTTTTTACTCGCTAGGGAATCTGGTTTCCAATCAAACAGAGAGGGAAAGAGTACTGGGCGCTTTAATGCTTGTAACATTTGTAAAGGATGACGATCTTTACATATCCAGTTCCGGGCTAATTCCTGTTATCTGTCATTTCAGGAAAGATTATACCGGAACAAAAATATACCCGGTTTATTTATACACCGATGATTTACTAAAAAAACATTTTTTATATGATGATGAGAACAGTTTATCATTTGAGTTCATTAATTCTGTGCTGAGCAAACTGAACACAGGCATAATTGGATTTGTTCAATGAACGAACCCCGCCGCAGAGCAGCGGGGTATCGTTCGTTCTCCAGTGGAATTGCATTCGGGGTTTAATACCTTAAGAACACCCCAGAGGGGCGGGGTATTAAACCCCTCAGCACGAATAGACTTGTCAGTTGTCCTGCCAATCCCATTACAACAACTGGTCATTTCCCTGATAATATAATATTTTATAATAAGGAGATAAAAATGGAAAAAACAAGATTTGGCAAAACAGAGTTAATGGTCAGTAAGGTCGCTTTTGGCGGTATTCCTGTTATGCGCGTTCCAAAAGACGAGGCAGCCAAGCTTATCAGGGAAACAGTGGATCTTGGCATAAACTTTATTGACACCGCCCACGGATACGCCGACAGCGAAGAGAAGATAGGTCATGGAATAAAAGGATTAAAAAGGGAAGAACTTATTATCGCGACAAAATCCCCGGCAAATGATAAAAAAACTTTCAATGAACAGCTTGACCTAAGCCTGAAGCGATTGGGCACAGATTATATAGATATAATGCAGATTCATAATATCGGTTCCATCGAAAAAAGAGACGCTGTCTTTGCTCCGGGCGGCGCTTACGAAGGATTGCAGGAAGCGGTAAAAACAGGAAAGGTGCGTTTCCCCGGTTTTTCGAGTCACAGCCTTGAACTCTGCATAGAAATGATGAAGACCGGAAAATTCGCTTCAGTTCAGTTTCCATTTAATTTTATTGATAATACCGCCGCCAAAGAGGTTATCCCGCTTGCGAAAGAACTGGACATGGGTTTTATCGCAATGAAACCGATGGGCGGCGGCAGACTGGAAAGCGCAGAACTGGCTTTCCGCTATCTGATGCAATTTGATAATATTATTCCCGATCCCGGCATTGAAAAAATTGAAGAAATACGTGAAATCGCTCAAATAATTGAGAAAAAACAAACAATCACTGCCGAAGACAAAGAAAAAATCAATAAACTGCGCGCAGAATTCGGTTCCACATGGTGCCATCGCTGCGATTACTGCCAGCCCTGTCCGCAGAATATTGATATAAGCTGGGTTTTATGCGCTGAAAGCTGTGAAAAACGTTTTACAAAGGAACGTTTTAAATTAATGCTGGCGCAGCCAGTAGAAAAAGCCAGAACATGCCTTCAATGCAGGGAATGCGTAAAGAGGTGTCCGTATCATCTTGATATACCTGAGCTGATAAAATTGAATATTAAAGTCTGGGAAAGAGTTACAGGATGAAGAGGCGATTTTTACTGTAGATAACACCTAATCGGCTATACCGTCATGTAGCCGCTTCGGCAGGTTTAACCGCGGCGGGAAGTTTTTTCTTTCCGTGTTTGATCGCAGCCTTGCATATTTTACAGATCTTGTACTTTTTACCTTCGCCTTCCTGTTCGTACAGAACCTTTACATTTACTCTCTTGCAGACCGGACATTCACCTCGGCCGTGGGCAAATTGATCCCGAATTCCCTTGCCTCTGTGCGCTTTAGACATCTATTTCCCCTTGTCCTTTTTGTCTTTATTATTGGATTTCTTTTTTTCTTCTGTATCTAATTTATAATCAACGAGTTCCAGAATTACCAGTTCCGCTGCGTCTCCCTTTCGTTCACCGAGTTTCAATATACGGGTATAACCGCCGTTTCTGTCTTTCATCCTGGGCGCGATAGCGGTAAAAAGCTTCGCTACGATTGCCTCATCATACAAACGGCCTGAAACAATCCGCCGGTTATGAACAGAATCTTCTTTCGCGCGGGTAATCATCTTCTCGGCAGTGCGTCTGACCGCCAGAGCTTTTGCCTTTGTGGTTTTTATACGTTCCATTCTGAACAGAGACGTAACCATGTTTCTATGCAGCGCCTTGCGGTGCGCTGACATTCTTTCCAGGGGATTAAACCCTCTCCTATGCTTCATCTTCAGTTTCCTTTGGCTTGGAATCCACCCTGCCCGCGTATTTTAGGACATTAAGGTCTGTTATTCCAAGACTTAAACCCCATTCATTAAGTTTATCCTTAATCTCCTGTAGAGATTTCTTTCCGAAATTGCGCGTTCTTGCAATATCATCCTCGGTCTTGCGCGTTAGCTCGCCAATGGTTTTAATATTCGCATTTTTAAGACAGTTTGATGAACGGACTGTAAGTTCAAGTTCCTCAACCGGAGTATTCAGTATTGAACGGATACGCTCATTGTCTTCATCAAGGTCATCCTCAATGCCAAGATTATTTTCGTCAAAATTAATGAAAACAGAAAAATGATCCTTCGCGATTTTCGCAGCTTCGGCAAGAGCGTCTTCAGGTTTAACAGTCCCGTCGGTCCAGATTTCCAGAACCAGCTTGTCATAATCACTGCGCTGCCCTACCCGCGTCGGTTCTACCGTGAACTTTACCTTTTTTACCGGCGTGAAAATTGCGTCTAACGGTATGGTTCCGATTACTTCAACATACCGTTCATTTACTTCGGATGGCACATAACCGCGGCCAAGATCAATTTGAATTTCAAATTCAATTTTGGCATCGTCCATGAGGGTCATGATATGCTGGCCTGTTGAAAGCACTTCTACCTGTCCGAACCGCGCGAAATCATCGCTTTTTATTTCGCCCTTGCCGGACCACTCATACAGTAAAATATCCTGTTCAATGTCATCAGGCAGTTTCATGCGAATCTGTTTCAGGTTATTAATAACCTCCAGCGTATCCTCAATAATATTGGGAATAGTTTCAAATTCGCTGGACACATTATGAGCTGTCCCGTTTGAATCATACGAGACAATTTTTACCGCTGTAATCGCATACCCTTGTATTGAAGAAAGGAGCACTCTGCGTAAAGTATTACCGACAGTTGTACCAAACCCCGGTTCAAACGGGGCGGCGATAAACCTGCCGTAATTGGAATTGAGTTCTCCGGGTTCATATGTAGAACTTTTCGGGCGCTTGAATCCTTTCAAAAGGTTCTTACGTGCCATGAGGTTTCCTTCCTTATTTAGAATATAATTCGATAATCATCTGTTCCTTAATATCACCGAGATCGGTAATATCACTGCGGCGTGGAGACGCTAGGAACTTCCCTTTCATCGCGTCAGGATCCAGGCTTATCCATGGCATTACGCCGGATTTGCCGAATTCTCTCAGCGATTCCTTAATAATAGTCATATTTTTGCTTCCTTCCGTTACACTGACCTCATTTTCGGGATTTACAAGATAGGAAGGAATTGTGATTTTTCTGCCGTTTACAAGAATATGACCATGTAGCACCAATTGCCTGGCTTGGCTCCTGGATGAAGCGAAGCGCATACGATAGACAACATTATCAAGCCGCCGTTCCAGTAACACAAACAGGTTCTCACCGGTAATGCCCGGCATACGCAGAGCGCGCTCAAAGAAAAGACTGAATTGTTTTTCGAGCATTCCGTAAATTCTTTTCAGCTTTTGTTTTTCCCTGAGCTGTATTCCGTAATCCGAACGTTTACCCGGGCGGGATTTAGGATCCTTCCCGGGCGCAGGACGTTTTTTATTAATCGGGCACTTATCGCTCTTGCAGCGATTACCCTTTAGCATTAATTTCTTCTGTTCTACACGGCACATTCTGCAAACAGGGCCGGTGTATCTTGCCATACTGCTCTCCCTTTCCTTCAAACTTTATGGTATCTGCCGTTTTAACGGCAGATACTAATATTATATGCGCCGCGTTTTCCTGGGCCTGCAGCCATTATGCGGAATAGGCGTAACATCGCTGATTGATTTCACTTTTATACCCATCACGCCAAGCTGCCGGATAGCGGCTTCTCTGCCAATCCCGGGTCCTTTGATAAACACATGAACTTCACGTAAGCCGGCCTGCAGCGCTTTTTGAGCGGCAGTTTCTGTTACGGATTGAGCCGCAAACGGAGTTGATTTCTTCGCTCCCCTGAATTGCAGCATACCGGAACTTGCCCAGGAAACCGTGTTCCCCATCAAATCGGTTATGGTAACAATTGTATTATTAAAGGTAGCCTGAATAAAGACATTACCTTCATATACTGATTTTTTTTCTTTCTTCTTTTTTGAAGCTGCAGCCACTCACTCCTCCAATAAGGCTTATATAAAAAAATTTTAACCTATTTCTTTTTACCGGCGACGGTCTTTTTCTTTCCTTTACGCGTACGGGCATTTGTTCTCGTACGCTGACCGCGCAACGGCAGCCCTTTGCGGTGACGTAATCCCCGGTAACAGCCAATATCCATAAGCCGTTTAATATTCAGCGCGACTTCGGTACGCAGACGGCCTTCAACCTTATAATCGCTTTCGATAATCTGCCTTAACTCATTAAGTTCTTCCTGAGACAGATCATTTATCATCCGCAGCGGATCAAGTTTCGCCTTTTGGCAAATCTCATCCGCGCTCGACCTGCCGATACCGAATATATAGGTCAATGCGATATTCACATGTTTATTCGGGAGGTCAACCCCCACAAGACGCGCCATGTAATACTTTCTCCTCTAACCTTGTTTTTGTTTATGCTTGGGATTCTGGCATATAATGCGAATAATCCCATTTCGCTTGATAACTTTACATTTATCGCAGATGGGTTTCACGCTGGTTCTGACTTTCATTCTACAATAATCTCCTGTTTCATTCCACGCGCACACCATAAAATACATGAGGCACATTGCGCGGAGCAATTCCTTTTATACTAGACGAAAATAAAAGTTACGTCTATATCAATCTACACACTTCGTTATAGATTCCTTCCGCGCAGTCTGCCGCGTTTTACCAAACCTTCATGGTGATGCATTTTTAGCAGTCCCTCTACCTGGCTCATTGTATCCAAACCGACGCCTACCATAATGAGAAGCGATGTACCGCCCAAAAGATATGCGACTGATGTTGGGAACCTGAAAGCCCATTGAATAAATGTCGGGATAACAGCTATCAGGGCAAGATAAAGCGAACCTGGCAGCACTATACGATTCAATATTTTGGTGAGGTACTCTTCAATCTTTTCAGATCTAATGCCTGGAATGGAACCGCCATTTTCCCTGATTTGCTTCGCAATTTCTATCGGGTTTAAAGTTACCTGTGTATAAAAATACGCGAAAAACACAATCAACAGTACATATAAAATATTATACAATGTCCCCTGCGGACTTAATATACGCGCTGTAGCAGCAAGCCACGGCACATTGCCTCCGACTGTCTGCGCGATTTGCAATGGGAAGGTAAGAATTGATGAAGCGAAGATTACAGGAATAACTCCCGATGGATTAATTTTAAACGGGATATAAGTATTCTGTGCGCCATACATTTTTCTGCCGACAACCCGTTTTGCGTAATTTACCGGTATCTTGCGCTGACCCTGCTGTTCAAACACTACCAAAGTAACGACAGCGATAAACATTAATAATACTATTATAACGAATACAGGATTAAGGTCTCCCCTTCGCATCATATCCAGTAATTCCCAAATTGCCTGAGGCAGCCGCGCCACAATACCGGCGTAGATCAAAAGCGATATTCCGTTGCCGACACCGCGCTTTGTTATCTGCTCTCCTATCCACATAAGGAACATTGTGCCTGTCGTTACAGTCAGCATGGCGATTAACGTAAACGGCAGTAAACCGATGTTTAGGAGGTTATCAACGCTGCGGGAAATAACCTGCGCGTACTGGGTAACGGCATAGGATTGAATAAGGCAGACTACTACGGTTCCGTAACGCTGCCATTTTTGTATCTTCTTTTTACCGCCGTCTTCCTGTGATATTTTTTTCAGTTTTGGGAAGACGATAAGCAAAAGCTGCATGATAATGGACATTGAGATGTAAGGCATTATACCAAGCATGAATACCGAAAAGTTTGAAAACGCGCCGCCCGCGAAGAAGTCAAGATAATCGACTATTGGGTTGCCGGTATTTGTCTGATCCAAAAAGTAACGTGACAATTCGCGCACATTAATTCCGGGTATGGGGAAAACAGCGCCAATCCGGAATACAACAAGCATCCCGAAGGTAAAAAGGACGCGCTCTCTTAACTCTTTTACCCTGAAAATATTGAGTATCGGATTTGCCATTTATTATTTACCTTTTCCTTTCGCTGGATGTTCCGCTTTTTTGCTCTTGTTTTTCGGCCGTGCTTTATCAGGAGGAGGATTAAGAGTTATTGCGCCTCCTGCCTTTTCAATTTTTTCTTTCGCTGTTCCTGATGCAAAAGCGACTTTAAATACAAGCTTCTTAGTAAAATCGCCCATGGCAAGAATTTTTACAGGTTCTGTGCTTTTTACAAGTCCTTTTCTGTAAAGAGAGGCGGGGTCTACTGTTTCGCCCGCTTCATATTTTTTCTCTATTTCACCAAGATTGACAATCTGTACTTCTTTTTTAAAGGGATAATTTGAAAATCCGCGCTGAGCCAGTCTTCTGTAGAGCGGCATCTGTCCGCCTTCAAACCCGACATAGGTCTTGCCGCCTGAACGGGCTTTCTGTCCCTTGTTGCCTTTGCCGGAAGTTGTTCCCCTCCCGGAGCCTTGTCCGCGGCCTAAAATCTTCTTACGTTTATTCGCGCCCTCAGGGGCATGTAAATTAAAATCGTGCGGCATTATTTAACTTCCTCTGTCGATACCAAATGGGCGACCGTTCTGATCATTCCTTTTATAGCAGGGGTATCTTCCTGCACAGTGCTTGAACCGATTTTTCTAAGACCAAGGGAACGCACTGTAGCGCGTTGTTTCGGCAGAGCGCCGATAGTGCTGCGCACCAATTTGATTTTTACTTTAGCCATATCCCTAACCCCATAACTCGTTCAGGGACTTACCCCTGTTTCTCGCAACAGTTTTAGCGTCCATCATTTTACTGATACAGTTAAAAGTTGCCTTGACTACATTGTATTGGCTTGACGCTCCAATGGATTTTGAAAGCACATCGGTTACCCCTCCCGCTTCCATGATTGCCCGCACAGGACCTCCCGCGATAATACCGGTACCCGAACACGCAGGTTTAAGCAGCACCTGGGACGCTTTAAAAAACCCGGTAACTTCATGAGGAATGGTTCCGTTTTTAACAGGCAGTTTTATCATATTGCGTTTTGCTTTATCAATGCTCTTGCGGATAGCCTCTGATACATCATTAGCCTTGCCAAAACCATAGCCTACCCTTCCCTTGCGATCGCCGATAACGGTAAGGGCAGAGAATGAAAAACGGCGTCCGCCTTTAACTACCTTGGCTGTACGGTTTAGCTTTACAAGCTTTTCAATAAATTCTTTTTCTGCGGGTTCACGATCCCGGTCGCGTCCCCGATCCCGATCACGTCCCCGGCCGTGACCTCTTCCTTCCCTGTGCCCCGTACGGCCGCTATCAACCGCCGCTGTTTCAGTTACAGAGTCAGTATCAGCTTCATTATTTATAACCATTTTATCCATGTTATCTGACATTATCCGTTCGCCCCCTAGAATATAATCCCGGCTTTCCGGGTTCCATCGGCTAAAGCCTTGATTATTCCATGATACAAATATCCGTTCCGGTCAAAAACCACCGTCTTGATGCTTTTTTCCAGCAGGCGTTTGCCTATAATTTCACCAAGCTGACCTGCGCCCGCTACAGTAGCTTTAATATCGCGCAAATCTTTCTCCAATGTTGAAGCGCATGCAAGAGTATGACCTTTATTATCATCTATTATTTGAACAGAGATACGGCGGTTGCTCTTTGTAACAGTCATTCGCGGACGTTCAGCAGTCCCGGAAATCCCCTTACGAATGTGAACTTTTCTTCTCAACCGTTTTCTGTCTTTTTCCAGCATTTTCTGTAACATAACTTTACCTCAAAACGTAAGTTTTACTTAACACCTGATTTACCGACTTTCCGCCTGATAATTTCATTATCATAACGGATACCCTTGCCTTTATAAGGTTCAGGACTTCTGAGTTTGCGAATCTGGGCCGCAAATTCACCAACCTGCTGTTTATTGATACCGCTAACAGTCAATTTGCCGCCTGGATCTGAAGTAACGGTAATTCCATCAGGAATTGCGACATAAATATCATTTGAATATCCCAGGCTCATGGAAAGGAGTTTACCCTGTATCTCGGTGCGATAACCGACTCCGGTAACGACAAGAGTCTTGCTGAAACCGGCGGAAACTCCGATTATCATGTTATTAAGGAGATTCCTGTAAAGACCGTGAAACGCCTTTACCTGTTTTTCCTCGCTTTGCCTGCTGACAACTATTTCCCCGGTTCTGCTTTCAAAAGTAATCACAGGATGGTACTTCTGCGTAAGTTTTCCTTTGGGACCTTCAACGATCATCTCATCATTTTGAAAAGAAACCTTGACTCCGCCGGGAACCTTAACCGGTATTTTACCAATTCTTGACATATAATCCTCAAAAATTTACCATACAGTGCAGATTATTTCGCCGCCTACTTTTTTTTCAGCGGCTTTCTTGCCTGTTGTAACACCCTGCGACGTGGAAACGATCAGGGTTCCGTAACCGTTGTATACCCTCGGCATACTTTTATAACCCATATATACGCGCCGGCCGGGCGTTGATACCCTTTCTATGCCGTGAATAATCGGGATTGTTTCATCATCATATTTCAGGAAAACCCGGATTACATTTGCGCCCTCCTGGTTTGCCTTCTTGAAATTTTTAATATACCCTTCGGTCTTTAAAATCTTGACAATCTCAAGTTTAAGCCTGGAGGTGGGAATATCAACTTTTTCATGCCTTGCCATGCCGGCATTTCGTATCTTTGTCAGCATGTCCGCAACGGGATCTGATACGCTCATCCTTTTCTCCTACCAGCTCGATTTAGTAACGCCGGGAATAAGCCCCTCGCTCGCGAGTTTTCGAAAGCATAAGCGGCACATTTCATATTTCCGCAAAAAGCCCCGTGGCCTTCCGCAGATCCTGCAGCGGTTTACTTTCCGCGTCTTATATTTAGGCGTCCTCTGCGCCTTAATAATCATCGCTTTTCTTGCCATTCTTTGAGCTACCCCCTATTTTCTGAAAGGCATACCGAATTTCGCGAGGAATGCTTTCGCTTCCGCGTCGGTTTTCGCAGTCGTAACAATAACGACATTTAATCCTGCAACCTTTTCAATTTTATCAAAATCAATTTCCGGAAAAATTATCTGTTCCTGAATTCCAAGAGAATAATTTCCATGCCCGTCAAACGCGTTTTGATTAATACCGTGAAAGTCCTTAACGCGCGGCAACGCGACATTTACCAGCCTGTCAAAAAACTCGTACATCATAGATCCGCGCAGAGTTACCTTTGCGCCAATTTCCTGCCCTTCCCTGATCTTGAAATTGGCGATGCTTTTTCGCGCCTTGGTTTTTACCGCTTTTTGCCCAGTGATCTGAGTGAGCGTATCAACCGCGGCGTCCAGAAGCTTTTTGTTCTGCAATGCTTCGCCGACTCCCATGCTTACCACGATTTTATCCAGCCTGGGTATCTGCATATTTGATTTATATGCAAACTCTTTAAAAAGTTCCGGCGCAATTTGCTCTTTGTAAATTTTCTTTAACCGGGGCACTGTTTTTACAGCGGAACTTCCAGCGCTGCCTTGCTGCATCTGGCTTTTCTTCTTTTCGGCTGTATTTTCTGCCATTACAATTCCTCCCCGCATTTCTTACAAATTCTAATCTTCTTATCCCCATCAATTTTATACCCTATACGGACAGGCCCGCATTTTTTACATACAATCATCAGATTGGAAGAATGAAGAGCCGCTTCTACTTCAATAATTCCGCCGCGATCCTGCTGCTTTCTTTTCTTCTTCGCTTTCTTGACGATGTTCACTCCCTCAACAAGTATTCGATCTTTATCGCGCAGGATCTTTAAAATTCTGCCGCGTTTGCCTTTGTCCTTGCCCGCGATAACTTCGACTGTATCTTCTTTCTTTAATTTAAATTTGTGTACTGTTTCAGTCATAATTTACCTCAATTGCAAGCGGATTAATCACCGCTTTTTTAATCGAACATGAAACTTGTTTCATGGTTTCTCCTATAATACTTCAGGAGCGAGGGATATAATCTTCATAAACTCGCTTCTTTCCCTTAATTCCCGCGCTACAGGTCCAAAGATACGTTTCCCTTTTGGATTTAACGCGCCGTCAATAATTACGCAGGCATTATCGTCAAACCTGATATAGGTTCCATCAGGACGGCGGTACTCCTTGTGAGTACGCACAACAACTGCTTTTTCTACTGTACCTTTCTTGATTGTCGATGTGGGTATAGCTTCCTTTACCGCAACTACGACAATATCGCCAATCCCGGCATATCTTCTGTGAGTGCCGCCCAGTACTTTAATGCACTGAACCAGTTTGGCGCCTGAATTATCCGCCACATTCAGGAAGCTCTCTACCTGTATCATTTTCTTTCTCCCTTATTTGGCGCGCTCAATTATTTCTACAAGCTTCCAGCATTTTTCCTTGCTGATTGGCCGGCATTCGATCACACGGACACGGTCGCCGATCTTCGCTTCGTTTTTCTCATCATGGGCTTTTACTTTTTTAACCCGTTTGACATATTTCTTGTAAAGAGGATGAAGAGCCAGTGTCTCTATGGAAACCACTATTGTTTTTTCCATTTTATCGCTCTTTACTATTCCAATAAATTCTTTTTTGCCGCTTTTGACCGCAATTGCCTGCTCTGCCATTACTTAGCCTCCGCCGCTATTTGATTTGACTGGGACATGTTTTTTGATTCGTTTAAAATATCCTGCGCCCGGATTAATGAGTTTAGCCGCGCTATTTGCCGCCGCATTGTGCGTTTTTGCAGAGGATTGTCTACATGACCAATAACGACCTTAAATCTTAATTCCATATATTTCTTTTTCAGTTCGTCCCGTTTGGCTTTCAACTCAGGATATGATAAGTTCTTAAATGAATTTTTCACCTTGTATCCATCCTTTATCTACGCTCCAAGTTCCATTTCAGAACGAGCGACAAATTTAGTTTTTATTGGAAGCTTTGATCCGGCCAGAGCCATAGCTTCTTCCGCTAGGGAGCGGTTAATACCGCCGCCCAGTTCAAACATTACAGTACCCGGTTTTACTACAGCAACCCAGTATTCCGGCGCGCCTTTTCCCTTGCCCATGCGTGTTTCCGCGGGCTTTTTGGAAAACGGCTTATCCGGGAAAATGCGTATCCACATTTTTCCTCCGCGTTTAACATGGCGGTTTATGGCAATACGGGCAGCTTCTATCTGCCGATTAGTGATCCACATTCTGTCCAAAGCAACCAGGGCATAATCGCCGAACACCACAGAATTACACCTTGTGGCGTTCCCGGGCATATTTCCTCTTTGCACCTTGCGGCGCTTTACTCGTTTAGGACTTAACATATAATCTCCTGGTTAACTCCTGGCAGGAGCCCGTTCACGCCGCTTACTGCGGACAAGAGCGCCTGCGTCTTCTTTCTGTTCTTTACCGTATTTCATGCCATTGTAAACCCAGACCTTTACCCCAATTGAACCAAATGGAGTATGGGCTTCGGCAAAACCATAATCTATATCCGCCCGCAAAGTATGAAGAGGAATGCGTCCTTCCTTTGCTTCTTCTGTGCGGGACATTTCCGCGCCTCCCAGCCTTCCTGAAAGCCGCACTTTCACACCCTGGGCATTGCCTTTTTTAATAGCATTGGAAATCGCCTGCTTCATTGTGCGTCTGAACGAAGAACGCGCTAAAAGCTGACGCGCGATATTCTGCGCTATAATTTGGGCGTTATTGTCCGGGTTTCTGATTTCCTTTATTTTGATTAATACTTTTTTATTTACTTTTTTCTGTAAATCATTGCCTATTTTTTCTATGTTCGCGCCTTTAACGCCGATGATTACTCCGGGACGCGCTGTATGGATAGTGATAGTGATCCGCTGAGGATGACGAATAACTTCCAGTTCTGCAATGTCCGCTCCCCTGGTTTCCGGCATATCCATAATAAGTTCGCGAAGTTTTAAATCTTCATGCAGCGCGTTGACATATTCTTTGGGATCGACATACCAGCGGGAACCCCATGTTTTATTGATACCAATTCTTAATCCGGTTGGGTTAACTTTTTGTCCCATTATTTAGCCGCCTTTTTGGAAGCTGCTTTTGCAGCGGGTCTCTGTACTTTAGAAGCCGCAGCAGTTCCCACGCCTGAAGAGGTTTCATCAACAACTACAGTTATGTGGCACATCCGCTTTAACTGCATATCAGCCCGCCCCCTGCCGCGGCACCATAACCTTTTAAGCCGCGGACCTTCATCAATATATATATCACGAACATAAAGCATATCCTCGTCAAGCTTTTTATTATCAGCTAACGCATTGGAAGCGGCCGATTTTACTGTCTTTCTGATAAGTCTGGCTCCCTTATGAGGCATATTTTCCAGAACTGACATAGCTTCCGGGTAAGAGCGCCGGCGCACAAGATCCGCCACCGGCCTGATTTTAAAAGGCGAACCAATGAGGTATTTACTGACAGCCCTGTAACCTATTTTAATATTCTCGTTTTTGTTCATTCTAATTTATCCCGCCTATTTTGCCGAAGCCTTCTTGTCGGAGCCCGCGTGTCCGCGGAAAATCCTGGTAGGAGAGAACTCACCAAGTTTATGACCGACAAGGTTTTCCGTAATATACACGGGTATCCATGTTTTACCGTTATAAACAGAGATGGTTCCACCAACCATTTCAGGAATTATAGTGGAACAGCGGGAATAGGTTTTAATCATTTTCCTTTCTCCCGACTTGCTCAACTCCAGCACCTTTTTATACAGACTCTTTTCGATAAAAGGGCCCTTTTTAACGGATCTTGACATACTTTCTTCCTACTGCTCCTGCCTACTTCTTTTTACCCCGGCTGACAATAAACCTAGAAGAAGGTTTATGCTTTTTACGGGTTTTATATCCCTTTGTCGGCTGACCCCAGGGGGTAACAGGGTGAATACCCTTGCTCCTTCCTTCGCCGCCTCCATGCGGGTGATCTACCGGATTCATTGACATACCGCGGACTGTAGGGCGCACTCCTTTCCAGCGCTTACGGCCCGCTTTTCCCAAAGTTGTGTTCATGTGATCTTCGTTGCCGACATTCCCGATTGTCGCATAACATTTTTTAAATACCATACGCATTTCGCCGGAAGGCAGTTTCAGCGTAACATAGTCTCCTTCCTTTGCCGCGATAAGTGCGCCGGCTCCGGCAGAACGCACCATCTGACCGCCCTTTCCGATTGTCAGTTCAACATTGTATACAGTGAAACCCAAAGGAATATTTTCCAAAGGAAGAGCGTTACCCGGTTCAATGGGAGAGCCAGGACCGCTAATTACTGTCGCGCCTTTTTTCAATCCCTTGGGAGCGATAATGTAACGCTTTTCACCGTCTTTATAAAAAATGAGCGCAATATTCGCGCTGCGGTTTGGATCGTATTCAAGAGAAGCTACTTTCCCGGGGATTCCGGTTTTATCTCTTTTATAATCTATATCACGGTAGCGCCTTTTGTGGCCGCCGCCTTTATGCCGGACGCTAATTCTGCCGTTTGTATCACGCCCCGCCCTTTCAGCGCGTCCGCTTGTTAAGGTTTTTTCCGGATTATTGTCACTTAGCTCAGAAAAATCCAGACTTGTATATGTGCGCATCCCCGGTGTAATCGGTTTGTATGTTTTAATACCCATAAATCTGCCCCTTATACGCCTTCAAAGAGAGAAATCTTCTCGTCCTTGGGAAGCCGTACAATTGCTTTCTTCCAGGTTGAAGTATATCCTCTATGGTAGCGCTGTCTTTTAGGTTTACCGCCTACCACCATCACATTACAGGAAATAGGATGCACATTAAATAATTTGCTCACAGCTTCCTTCACTTGTATCTTTGTAGCGGATTGAGCTACTTTAAATACATATTTTCCTTCTTCACGCAGAAGATTGGCTTTTTCTGAAAGCACCGGTTCAAGTAAAACATCTTCGTGCCGTATCATTCACCGGCCTCCTTAACAGCAGAGACTTTGGTCTCAGAAATATCACCATAAAACTTATTAAGATTTTTTGCGGCAGTCTCCAGCATTAACACCTGACGGCCGTAGAAAAGTTCATGAGCTTCCAGACGGTTATAGGAAAGATATTTTAGCCAGGGAATATTCGCTGCCGCTCTTTTTAGCAGCAGATCATCATCTTTAAGGATCAGTACTGTCCGCAAACCGGGGTTAAAATTATCGAGCAATTTGACCAGGTCTTTTGTCTTGCCTGATTCAATAGAAAAATCTTCGATGATTTTTAACATGTCGTTTTGAGCTTTTAAACTAAGAATTGATTTTAGTGCCAGACGTTTTGCTTTTTTGGGCATTGAATAAGAAAAATCTCTTGGTTTCGGCCCAAACATTGTGCCGCCGCCAACAAGAACCGGTGATTTTTTATCGCCGCGTCTTGCGCGCCCTGTGCCTTTCTGTTTGTATGGTTTCGCGTTTGAACCGTGAATCTCGCCCCTGTCTTTTGTGGAAGCGCTGCCCTGCCGTCTATTGGCGAGCTCATTATTAATTGCGTACCAGATTAAATCATCGTTTACAGGAATGTTGAAAATATTATCATCCAGATCAATGGCGCGCAGTTCTTTACCTTCTTTTGAAAACACTTTACAGTTCATCGTTTACCGCCCCTTCTTGACCGCAGAGCGGACAAACACCAAACCCTTATTGATGCCGGGTACAGCGCCCTTAACCATTATAAGCTGTTTTTCGGTGTCCATTTTTATAACTTTCAGGCTTAAAACCGTTACATTTTCCCTTCCCATGCGTCCGGGTAATTTAACATTTTTAAAAGTCTTTGCAGGGTATGTTGACTGTCCTGTTGAACCGGGCTCGCGGTGAAATTTGGAACCGTGGGTTTTCCGTCCGCCGCCAAAACCATAACGTCTAACAACGCCCTGGAAACCCTTGCCTTTTGAGACACCGCTTACATCCACATATCTGACGCCTTCCAGAACCTCTATCCCGAGTGACGAACCTACATCAACCTGTTTTTCAAAATCACGTAATTCATGAATGCGTTTCTTGGGAGAAATGTTTTCCGGAAACTGCCCTGCTCTGGGTTTTGTTACGCGGCTTTTCTTTTGATCATCAAGACCTACTACAACAGCCTCGTAACCATGTGTTTCTTTGGTTTTTTTAGCAATGACTACATTCGGGTCGAAACGCATCACCGTTACCGGCATCAGGTTACCCGCGTCATCAAAGACCTGAGTCATTCCAATTTTTTTGGCATACAGCCCTAACATTGTTGTACTCCATATCATCGCACGCTATCCGGCTATTTAATTTTATGCAATTAAATAAAGTTGCCGGACCGTCTACGGTAAAATAAACAGAACATTGTATTGCCACGGCAATACGCAGTATCTGAAAAACCTATTGCTTGATCTCCACATCCACTCCGGCGGGAAGCTCAAGTTTCATCAATGAATCCATTACTTCCGCCGAAGGGTTGATAATATCGATCAACCGTTTATGAGTCCGCATTTCAAACTGTTCGCGGCTCTTTTTGTTCACATGAGGTGAACGTAATACTGTAACCTTGTTGATTCGGGTAGGCAGCGGGATCGGACCGGTTACTTTCGCTCCGGCTTTTCGCACCGCCGTCGCGATTGATTTTGCGCTCTGATCTATCAATTCTACATCGAAACCGCGCAGCCTTACGCGAATTCCATCTTTTGCCATCATTCCTCCGTATTATCTCTTCAGCGCCAAGTCTAAGCATTGCGCCAAATTGATATTATTACTCGATAATCTCGGTAACCTGACCGGAGGCTACTGTTTTTCCGCCTTCACGAATAGCAAAACGAAGACCTTTTTCCATGGCGATTGGATGGATCAACTCACCAATAATTTCGGTATTGTCGCCCGGCATAACCATTTCCTTACCTTCAGGAAGTTTAACTGTTCCTGTAATATCAGTTGTACGAAAATAGAACTGCGGCCTGTATCCGCTGAAGAATGGACTGTGCCGCCCGCCTTCTTCCTTGGACAAACAGTAAATCTGACCTTTAAACTTGCTGTGGGGCGTAATGGAACCCGGTTTCGCGAGTACCTGACCGCGTTCAACTTCTTTCTTGTCAGTGCCGCGAAGAAGTACGCCGACATTTTCACCGGCCTGAACATCATCCAGTTCCTTGTTAAACATTTCAAGGCTGGTCGCTACAGTTTTCTGTGTGGGTCTGATACCAACAATTTCAACATCATCATTTTTCTTGAGGATACCGCGTTCTACCTTACCGGTAACAACGGTACCGCGTCCCTGAATTGTAAATACATCTTCAATCGGCATAATGAAGGGTTTATCGGAATCGCGGACAGGATCCGGGAAATACGCGTCCATTGCGCTGAGCAATTCATCAATACACTTGGTAGCTTCGGCGTTATCCGGCTCTGACATTGCCTTGAACGCAGATCCTTTGATGATGGGGGTTTTATTGCCAGGGAAACCATTCTGTGTCAGTACGTCTTTAATTTCTTCTTCGACAAGTTCCAAAAGTTCAGGATCATCTACAAGGTCTACCTTGTTAAGGAAGACCATCATATGGGGAACGCCAACCTGGCGCGCCAGAATGATATGTTCACGGGTTTGGGGCATAACAGAGTCGGGAGCTGATACAACAAGAACCGCACCGTCCATTTGGGCGGCTCCGGTAATCATGTTCTTTATATAGTCGGCGTGTCCGGGACAGTCTATATGCGCATAATGTCTTTTTTCTGATTGATACTCAAGGTGGCGGGTATTTATGGTGATACCGCGGGCTTTTTCCTCGGGAGCATTGTCAATTTCATCATAATTCATTACCTTGTCGCCGAATTTCCTGGCGCAGTGCATGGTAATAGCCGCTGAAAGTGTTGTCTTACCGTGATCAACGTGACCAATTGTTCCAACATTCATGTGGATCTTAGTTCTATTGAATTTGTCCTTTGCCATTTTGTGTCCTCCTTATGGGCACTAAAAATAACCAATGCAAAACATCTGTTCTGCAATTTCCTTAAAATAAATTCCAAATTCACAGCCTCTTCACCTAACCAACGGTATGGCCAGACCGTGAAATATCCTATAGCATTGTGCCGCGCACAGTACTTACAGCGCAGCTTTCAGCACTAATATCGCCAAATTAATGAGGGGGAGAAACGATTAACAGCGGAAAATTAGCGGTGACGTTTAGCGTCAGCATATAAATCCACATTCGTTCCACCTGTCTCATCCTGTAATCAACAACCGTACTCTCAATGATGTTCTGCAGAACCGGTTGTGCAGCTTAAAGCTGCGAAGCAGTCCACGGCAGTAGATGATCGGTTTGGATCCGGAGGCCTAATAAAATTAAACAACCGGCATAACCGTATTTAACGGTTATGTAAACTACCACGTACGGACAGGAGCGTTTGCTCCGGTAAAACCGATGATTTTAACCTTTTAAAACCTCCTGATTACATCTGATCTCCTGTATACGCTGCTCATTTATGAGCTTTAAGTAATCAGGTAGTCAAACCCCGCTACGCGGTGCTACTTACCGGCTCCCAAACAGGCGCCGGATAAGTTTTATTTCAAAAACCATAGAGTTTACTGTAAAGAAAACTCATCTTTTATTCAATAGCAGCCAAGCTCGCATTTTACGCGCCGGATACTACAGGTTTTTACCAACGATAATGAGCGAAAGCCTTATTAGCCTCTGCCATTTTATGCGTATCTTCCTTCTTTTTGAAGGCAGTCCCGGTATTATTATAAGCATCCATGATTTCCGCTGCAAGACGGTCCCCCATTCCTTTTCCGGAACGGGCACGGGCTGCGTTAATTATCCATCTCATACCCAAAGCTTCGCGCCTGGTTTCCCGAATTTCCACAGGAACCTGATAAGTCGCTCCGCCGACACGTCTGGATTTAACTTCGATTACAGGTTTTACATTATCCAATGCTTTTAAAAAAACTTCAAGGGGTTCTTTTTCTATTTTTGACTGTAGAATCCCAAGCGCGTCATGAATAATACGCAAACCAAGAGAACGTTTGCCTTCCCACATCATTCTGTTTACAAACTTGGAAACAATAACACTGTTATATTTCGGATCCGGCAGAATGCCACGATCAATTGTCTTCTTCTTTCTACCCATATAAAACCTAAGCCTTGGGCCGTTTAGCGCCATACTTTGACCGGCTGCGTTTACGATCCGCTACGCCTAAAGTATCTTTCGCGCCGCGGATAATGTGATACCGTACGCCTGGAAGGTCTTTTACACGCCCCCCCCTGACTAAAACTACAGAGTGTTCCTGTAAATTATGCCCAATTCCGGGAATATAGGCGGTAACCTCGGTTCCATGGGAAAGACGCACACGGGCTACTTTCCGCAAAGCTGAATTGGGTTTTTTGGGCGTTACAGTCATTACGCGAGTGCAAACCCCGCGCTTCTGCGGGCAAGATTGTAATGCCGGAGATTTCGTTTTGGAGGTTACCTGTTTTCGTCCAAAACGAACCAACTGGTTGATAGTAGGCATTCGAAAAAAACTCCTTAACTGGTTTGCAGGTAACAAACCCGCAAGCTTCAATATCCGGACACAGTCTTAGACTATCTCCAAAACCCTTTAAGAAAAATAAAGGGCGGATTTAAAATTTAACAAATCAAAAAAAAAAGATCAAGAGGTTTTCATTTTTTTTTTATTTTTTTTCATGAAATCCAGCAGCCTGTATCAATAATTCCTGCATTTGAATGAAACAGGAAGCTAACGGGTAATCAGGTAAGAAAGTAGCACAACAAAAAGAAGAATTATAATAATGGAAATAAAATAAACCATTAATGGTATGGGCTTTACAGAGAGTTTCTTCCTGTTTTTTTTCTTTGAAGGATCAGAATAACCGCAGGATGGGCAGCCTTTAATGAAAAGTTTATCTTCACCGACATAACCGCAGGATGGACAACGGACAGAAGCAAAAAAACGTCCGCAATGAGAGCAGGATTTGGCGTCATTGCCTACCTCCTGGCCGCAATTATCGCAGTAAAAACGCGGTTTTTTTTTCACAATTACGCTGAAGATTTGAGCTCAGATTTATCTGTAGAGTTTTTGGTGCGCTCTTTGGAGGAACTGCGTTCTATGGAATTTTCACCGCTTGCGGAACTTTCTTTGGGCGCAGAATCGCTTTTACCGGTACTATTCGCCGATGCGGTCTTTGTATCTGTTTTACCATTGTCCTTGCTCGCCGTTCTTACGGTACTTTTATTTTTATCTGTTACATAAAAACCGGAACCTTTAAAAATCACACCTGTTCCGCCAAAGATAAGCCTCCGGACTTCCTTACCGCATTCCGGACAATCCCTAAGCGGCGGATCACTCATGGCTTGAAAAACTTCAAATCCATGCCCGCAGCTTTTGCATTCATATTCATAAGTTGGCATGTTTTTTCCCTTTTGCAAATAATGGCTGCATCAATATAAATGTAATCTTACCAAAATTAATAATATCTACGTATATTGATAATTTAACAAAATACCAAATTCAAATCAAGGGGAGAATTTGATGTATTCCAACAATATTGCCGAGCTTGAGATTACCGCGAAAAAAGGTGTATAACTAACCATGGCATTAAACTGCGGTATATTAGGACTCCCCAACGCGGGAAAATCCACAATTTTTTCTGCTCTTTGTTCCGCTCCCGCCGAAGCGGCGAATTATCCTTTCAGCACTGTCAAGGCAAATGTGGGCATCATAAATGTTCCAGATTCGCGGCTGGACAGGTTATCGGCGATTTTTATCCCCGAGCGGACGATTCCCGCTACTGTGGAATTTGTCGATATAGCGGGATTGGTAAAAGGCGCTTCCAGGGGCGAAGGGCTGGGAAACCAGTTTCTTTCGCACATACGCGACGCTTCTGTCTATGCGCATATTGTCCGCTGTTTTGAAAACAGCGATGTTATACATGTAAATGAGAAAATCGATCCAGCTTCCGACATTGAGACTATAGACATTGAACTAGCGTTAGCTGATTTACAGACGGCTGCCAAACGGCGCGAACGGGCGGAAAAGTCACTGAAGAATCCCAATGAAAGGAAAATGAATGAGTTTGTGATTTCAATCCTGGAAAAAATAAGCCCGGCTCTTGAAAACGCGCAGTCGATCCGTTCTCTCGGTTTAAATGACGAGGAAAAAGCCGCTATTTACGACTGCCATTTTATTACGGCAAAACCTCAAGTGTATGTGTGTAATGTCGATGAAAAGGGAATAAAATCAGGCAACGCTTACATTGAAGTTGTTAAAAAACGAGCGCAGAGCGAAGGAACAGACGCTGTCTGTATCTGCGGAAAATTTGAAGCTGACCTTTGCGGCATTGAAGACGAGGCGGAAAAAAAAGCGTTTCTGGATGATTTAGGTATGAAGGAAACGGGTCTTAGCGCTTTGATTCACAGCGTTTATAATTTACTTGGTTTACGGACTTTTTTTACATCAGGAAAAGATGAGTGCCGCGCATGGACAATCCGCGCGGGCGATACCGCTCCAAAAGCTGCGGGCGTTATTCATACCGATTTTGAAAAGGGCTTTATAAAGGCGGAAGTATACACATGCGAGGATATTTTTAATTACGGAACCGAAGCGAAAATAAAGGAAGCCGGGAAATACCGTCTTGAAGGCAGGGACTATGTTGTTCAGGACGGCGATGTAATTTTCTTCAAGTTTAACATCTGAGTATGCGACATTAAAACGTCGCATACTCAAGCGCTAAATGACATTCCGCCTGCGGCGAAACGTCATTTAGCGCAGCGGTTTACGGCCAGTGCGCCTGACGGCGGCACTGGCTTACATTCCGCCGCAGGCGGAACGTCGTAAACCGCCATTGGGGTTTTTTATTAGTTGTATGTTTTTATATGACAAAAAACATGAATAAACATTCCATCCTCCGCGATAAATTCGGCTACTCTTACTTTCGTCCGGGTCAGGAGGAGACTATTGACTCCATTCTTGCAGGAACGGATGTGTTAGCTGTCATGCCTACAGGAGCGGGAAAATCCCTGTGTTACCAGATACCGGCGCTGCTGCTTGACGGGATAACAATTGTAATTTCTCCCCTTATTTCCCTTATGAAGGATCAGGTGAGCGCGTTACGCGAAGCCGGATGCGGCGCAGCTTTTCTTAACAGTTCCCTGTCCAGCGGGGAATACGCTTGCGCAATGCGGGATATTGCAGGCGGTAATGTGCAATTACTCTATATCGCGCCTGAGAGATTGCAAAAAACTGACATGCTTAACTTCGCGGACAATTATAATATTCCGCTTGTGGTGGTTGATGAAGCGCATTGTGTATCACAATGGGGGCATGATTTCAGAACCAGTTATCTGCAAATCGCGGATTTCATTAATGGCATGGATACGCGTCCTGTAGTGGCGGCTTTCACCGCTACGGCGACAGTAAAGGTGCGCGATGACATAAAAAAAATGCTTGCTTTGCGCGGTCCGTTTGTAATAAATACCGGTTATGACAGGCCAAATCTGTATTTTGAAGTGCAGAAACCAAAAGATAAAAAAGCAGCGCTGCTTGAATGTCTTGAAAAGCGGAAAAACTCAAGCGGCATCATTTATTGCGCTACGCGTAAAACGGTAGATGAAACATGCAGGATGCTTATAAGCTGCGGAATTGACGCTGCGCGTTACCATGCCGGCCTAGATGACAGCGAACGCAGAAAAAATCAGGATGATTTTATATATGACCGCAGACCTGTAATGGTTGCAACTAACGCGTTCGGCATGGGGATAAACAAGTCGAATGTATCATTTGTCATTCATTACAACATGCCAAAAAATATTGAAAGTTATTATCAGGAAGCAGGCCGCGCTGGAAGGGACGGCGCTCCGGCTGATTGCATTCTTTTATACAGCGGTCAGGATGTAAGAATCAATCAGTACCTGATTACACATAACGATGAGGAAGAGACGGTAAACGAAAAACTCGCGGCGCACAATCTTGAGCTGCTTAAACAAATGACTTTTTACGCCATGGCTGACAGCTGCCTGCGCCGCAGGCTGCTCGCGTACTTCGGTGAGTCCGCACCTGCCGTATGCGGTCATTGTTCAATATGCCTTACAGAATTTAATGAAACGGATATTACCATTGAAGCGAAAAAGATAGTTTCATGTGTTTACCGTTTAAAGCAGCGCAGCCGCAGCTTCGGTAAAACAATGATAACCGACATTCTGCGCGGAAGTAAAAATGAAAAAATTCTCCGCTTCGGACTTGATACGCTCAGTACATGGGGCATAATGTCTGAAACAGACGCTCACCGCATCAGGATCATTATGGATTACCTGATTGATGAAGGTCTATTAATGCAGGAAGGCAGCGAATACCCTGTAATAACGTTGGGAGAAGCCGGTGCGCTGCTCAGGGACGAACAGCGCGTTTTTATGAAACTTCCGCAGGAACAAAGAAAACAATCCCGGGCTAAAGAACCATTTTTAAACGCTGGCCGCGTATCAATACCAAGCGCTCCAGAAATTCAGGATGCGCCTGAGGATTTGGATGAAGCGCTCCTTGATAAACTGAAGAAACTCAGAAAAGAGCTTGCCGCATCTGAATCTGTTCCGGCTTACATTGTTTTTTCTGACGCAAGCCTGCGTGATATGTGTAAAAAAATGCCTGTAACCCTGGATCAATTCACGGATATTAGCGGAGTCGGCAGAATAAAACTGGAAAAATACGGTAAGCCGTTTATCGCGCTTATTAGGGAAAATATTTAAGGGAACCTCTGGTAAAATAGACTCATTGATGATAATAATCATTTTTGGTAAAATACCTGTATGCAAATTGTCACTTTAGGCAGCGAAATACTCAGGCAAAAAGCGGAAAAGATTAAAGCAATTAACGAAGAAACGGCAAATATTGCAAAACAAATGCTTGAAATTCTGAAGAGGGATAAAGGCGTAGGGCTTGCTGGCCCGCAAATTGGTTATATGAAGCGAATCTTTGTCTCTCATGTTGAAGGCGACACAGAACGGGTATTTATCAATCCGTCAATACTTGAAACATCCCAAAAAACGGTCAAAGTTGAAGAAGGATGCCTTTCGATTCCAGGAATTTATGCCAATGTGATCCGATCCGAAGCGATTAAGGTTCAGGCATGGAATGAAAAGGGACGGCCTTATACATTGGAAGCGACCGGTATTCTCGCGCGTGTTATCCAGCATGAATATGATCATCTTGAAGGAATTCTTTTTTTGGATTATCTGCCGGAACAAAGGCGGGATAAACTGATAGCGAAATATGAAAAGAAAAACCACAAAAACGAAAAAAAATAAATTATGAGAATTTTATTCGCCGGCAGCCCTGCCATCGCTGTTCCAACTTTAAAAATGCTGTGTAATAAAAAGGGTGTTGAACTTATAAGCGTACTTACCAACCCTGACAGTCCCAAAGGAAGGCATGGCGCTTCTCAGCCGACAGAAGCGGGAGAAGCAGCGGCAGAAGCGGTCATTCCGACTTTAAAACCGGTAAAACTTGACGCTCCGTTAAGAGAGCAGGTATCCAGGTTAAAACCCGATCTTCTGGTATCATTTGCCTACGGGCGTATTTTCGGGCCAAAATTTCTGGCATTGTTTCCACTTGGAGGGGTAAACATTCACCCCAGCCTGCTTCCAAAATACAGAGGACCTTCTCCGGTACAGGCCGCGATTTTAAACCGGGATACCGTAACAGGAATTACCATACAAACACTTGCGCCGGAAATGGACAGCGGCGATATTCTTTCGCAGAAGCAATTGCAGCTAACAGGCGGTGAAACAGCAGAATCGCTCAGCGGGACAATCGCGATTACGGCGTCTGTTATGCTGAACGATTTATTGCAGAGTATAGAAGATGGAACAGTTACCAGAACGCCGCAAAATCACAGCGAAGCAAGCTACTGTTCAGTTTTTTCAAAGGAAGACGGGCTTATAAACTGGCAAGACAGCGCGGCGCAGATAGAGGCGCGAATACGCGCCTTTAATCCCTGGCCTTTATGCCGGACTTATCATAAGGAAAAAGAATTAATAATATTAAAAGCCACTCCTTTCAGGGAAGATCATGAAAAAAAAGAAAGCGTTCTTCAGGCAGGGAAGGTATTGGGAATTGATAAGAATAATGGTATCCTGATACAAACGGGAAACGGGATTCTCTGCGTGTCAGAATTGCAATATCAGGGAAAAAAAGCCCTTATGTGGAAGGATTTCCTGAACGGAGCCCGTGATTTTGACGGTTCACAGTTAGGCTAAAGAGGTAGTTATGGGATTTGAATTTAGTTCAGTAGAAGGTTATGTAGCAAATCATCTGCGATTATTTATATTATCAGTTGTTGGTTTGGTGATATTGGTAGGCATCATAGCCGTTTCTGTTTTTTTTATAGCAGTCCAGGGCGAAGAACAGGTAATGGTTCCTGATGTCGTAGGCAAGGAATTAACCGAGGCTTTGCTTGAGCTGCAGGTAAAGGAGCTTTATCCGCGCCTCCAGTTGCGTTACTCGCAAACATCCAGGGACAAGGGGTACATTCTGGAACAGGAACCCCGTCCCGGAACCATTGTTAAAGCGGGAAGGAGAATCCGCCTTGTTGTCAGCCAGGGAATAATTGTTAACAGGGTGGAAAATTTTATAGGGCGCAATATCGACGAAGTGCGGATTGATTTGCAGACGCTTTACGCGGCGTCGGGCGGTCTTTCAATATTTTTTATAAAAGAACCAATAATGTATAATTACTCACCTGAAATTCCAGGCACAATTCTTGTTCAAAAGCCTGAACCGGGGACAGAAATATCCGGTCTTACAAACCTGGAATTTGTAGTCAGCAGGGGACGGGAAAACGCCACAATTACAATCCCTCAAATTTCAGGGCTTGGTCTTTCAAAAGCGCTGGAAGTGATCAGCAATACCGGCATAAGTTATCTCTTTACAATACAGGACAGGAACGAAGATGAAAAAGGAGAGACAGTAATTTCTCAAAGGCCGCTTGCCGACACAACCGCTTCCCTGAACACTGTAGTTCAGCTAACGGTAACAACTCCCGAGCAAATGGCGGAAACGGAAGTTTTCGGTTTGTTCCGTTATACGATACCTCAGAATCCATATCCGCTGGCGGTGCGTCTTGAAGCGCTGCTTCCGTCCACAGAGCGCATAAGGCTCTTCACCGTTGATTACGCCGGCGGCGTGTTTACAGTTCCATACAAACTGCCCGCAGGCTCAATTCTTATCTTGTCCATGCTGAACCGTGAACTGTACAGGGAAACTGTAGGAGAATAAAAAAGCCCCGGAAGCCGTATAGACTTCTGAGGCTTGCGCATTTTCCAAAAAACGAAGTATCAGGAAAACATCAAGTTAGCTGTTTAATCCCTTTTCCATTTTGTCCAGCTGCTCATACAGTTCTTTTGGAAGCTTGTCGCCGAACTGGGGATAATGTTTTTTTCTGACATCGGCGATTTCTTTTCTCCAGCCTTCGACATCAAGTTTGATAAGGTCCGCCATTGTTTCATTGTTTACGTCCGCGGGCTGTGAAATACTGCCCGATTTTGGCAGATTACCGATTGGCGTTTCCACGAAATTGTCAGCGCCGTCGCAGCGGTCGAAAATCCATGCGAGTACGCGGCTGTTTTCACCGTAACCGGGCCATTCAAAATGCCCTTCTGAATTTTTACGGAACCAGTTAACAAAGAATATCTTGGGCAGTAAATCGCCTTTTCCTTCATCCTGAGCCTTTTTGCCTAATTTAAGCCAGTGGTTAAAGTAGTCTCCCATGTGATAACCGCAGAATGGCAGCATGGCGAAGGGATCGCGGCGGATTGTTCCGGCTTCCAGGTCGAGAGCCGCGGCTGTAATTTCCGAGCCTGTTATCGATCCCATGAATACGCCGTGTATCCAGTCCTTGCTCTGATTTACCAATGGAATTGTTGTCGGGCGTCTACCGCCGAAAAGGAACGCGCTGATTGGAACGCCTTTTGGGTCTTCCCATTCGGATGCAATAACCGGACACTGGGCTGCGGGAACAGTAAAACGCGCATTGGGGTGGGCGACTTCCTGTCCTTTAACCGGTTTGTCAGTTTTTGGAGAGGGTACTTTTTCACCTTTCCAGTTGGTGATTGTGTCTCCAGGCGCGCCGTGACCGATTTGCTCCCACCAGATATCTCCGTCTTCTGTGAGACCGGTGTTTGTAAAGATTGTATTCTTCTTGATTGAATCCATTGCGCTCTTGTTTGAGCTGTCGCTTGTTCCGGGAGCTACGCCGAAGAAACCCGCTTCGGGGTTAATCGCGTAAAGTCTGCCGTCAGCGCCGAATTTCATCCAGGCAATATCATCGCCGATTGTCTCTACTTTCCAGCCGGGAAGGGTTGGAATTAACATGGCGAGGTTTGTCTTTCCGCATGCGGAGGGCAGGGCACCTGTAACATATTTTACCTTGCCCTGCGGATTTGTTAGTTTTAGGATGAGCATATGCTCCGCGAGCCAGCCTTCATCTCTTGCGAGTACCGACGCGATACGCAGCGCGAGGCATTTTTTTCCGAGAAGGGCGTTCCCGCCGTAACCTGAACCATAAGACCATATTTCATAAGTATCGGGGAAATGACTTATAAATTTCTTGCTGACATCCGGTTCGCATGGCCAGCTTGTATCTTTTTCGCCCGCGGCAAGAGGTTTGCCGATTGAATGGTAACATGGAACGAAGAATTTATCGGTTCCAAGCTCATCCAATACTTTTGTGCCGACTCTTGTCATTATATGCATATTAAACACAACGTATGGGCTGTCTGTAATTTCCACGCCGATCTTGGCGATATTTGAGCCAACAGGACCCATGGAGAAGGGGATTACATACATTGTTCGTCCTTTCATACATCCCTTGTACTGTTTTCTCATTGTTTCTTTTAATTCTTCAGGGTCTGTCCAGTTATTGGTAGGACCTGCGTCATCCTTTTTTTTACTTGCTATAAAAGTGCGGCTTTCCGCTCTGGCTACATCCGAAGGATCAGAGTGGAACCAGTAACATCCAGGCCTTTTATCCGGATTTAATTTTACGCCCAATCCGGCGTCGATAAGGACTTTAACCATCCTGTCATATTCAGTCTTGCTGCCGTCGCAGACCTCCACTGAATCCGGGGTCATCAGAGCGGCCGCTTCTTCTACCCATTTTTTTAGTCCCGCGTGTTTTAGTTCATTTAAATTCATAGTTACTCCTGTTTTTCAGAAATTATCTTCTTTATCATACCTTATACACTAAAAAGTATTAATTGATCAAGCTATTCCCAAATTCAGCAAAATAACGTATTATGTATGTATGGATGATCGAAAAAAACGAATAGATGACCTTGATAGGGGAAAAATGGAAGCTCACGCGTCTCTTGATACCCTTCTGGAAAATTTTGGAGAAAATCTTTATTTCCGGACAAAGGATATGCAGGCAGAGTTTGACGATATACTTCAATACAATACCTATTTAAGTGAAATTTCCGAATCCAGCGCAGCTATTTTAAAAGTAGAAGAAAAAAACCGCAGATTTAAAGAACTGGAAGAAACCATAGAACATAAAGAGCAGGAAGAAAAGGAACGCTCAAAGGAAATGGCGGGCATTTACCGCAGACTGGGCAGGGCTTTGCTTGCGAATAAAGACTACAATGATTTTACCTCGCTTTTCAGAGAACAGGCTGACGCTACAGCGTCAAGACTGGAATCGCTTGAAATCCGCATAAAAGAACTGGAAAACAAGGAAGGCGGAAATGTTTTTTCCTGGATAGGCAAAAGCGCCCAGGGACTTGTTTTAAAATCTTTTCTGTCAAAGGCGCAGGATAATCAGGAGCAGCTTTACAAAGATATCGGCGAACGGTACTGCAGCCAGTGCCAGAATGATCCCGCATCCGTTTTGAATCAAAATCCGGCAAAACCAAATTTAGCGCCTGTGTTAAGCGAAACGCGCGAAGCTGAGAATGTAGAGGCGATATTTACTGAAATTGACTGGCTTAGCCGCCTTTCACGCGCCGCGACGGATGAACTTTCAGTATTAAAAGATGAAAAACGGATAATTTCCGCCGGATTTGGCATAGACGGCAATCCGCAGAAACAGGTTCAAACCCTGACAAACCATATAGCGCAGATTAAAAATGATCTTCGCAGTTTATACAGAAATTTCGGAGCGCAGGCATCAGGAATTCTTGACTCGGAAATACTGCCGGAACGTAAATATTTTATAGATACCATTGTTACAGCGGAAGACGGGGAAGTTATAGGCAGGGCGGTAAGGCTTAATCAGTCGATAGTTGATTATGAGAAAGCGATAGGCAAACTAAAAGCGTCCCTCGCGATAGACGAGGAAAATTCCAAAATTGAAAAATTCATGAAATCAATTGAAGATAAAAAGAAACGCATAACAGACCTCCAGAACGCGATATTGGACCTGGAAGAAAATGTCCATGAATCCGAAAGAAGCATACTGGAATTAAAGAAACAATTGTAAGAGTTGAAAGTGGAGAAAACCATAAAATCATATAATAACCATCATTTCTTTTTTTAGAGCAAAGGAGGGGGACAATGCCTGTAAAGAAAACTGTTAAAAAAGCGCCTGTAAAAAGCAAATCCAAAACGGGAAACAAGCCTGCGTCAAAATCCGCAAAGGCGGCCAAAGCGCAGGCAAAACCTGCCGTAAGGACCACCGCGCAGGATAAAGCCAAAGCCATTCCCGTTAAAACTGAAGCAAAGACCGCAGCCAAAGAAAACGCGAAGGCATCTGTTTACGATGAATCAAAAATCAAGACCCTTTCTTCGCTTGAACATATCAGGCTGCGGACAGGAATGTATATCGGGCGGCTCGGCGACGGTTCAAACCCGGATGACGGCATCTATGTTTTATTAAAGGAAGTAATCGATAACGGCATAGACGAGTTTATCATGGGTAACGGAAAACATATTGAAGTAGCCATAAAGGATATCGACAAGCCGGGTTTAGCTTCTGTTAAAGTCCGCGATTTTGGGAGAGGCATCCCGCTTGGAAAACTGGTTGAATGCGTTTCCATTATTAATACCGGAGCGAAGTACAATGACGATGTATTTCAGTTTTCTGTCGGTCTTAACGGAGTCGGAACAAAAGCTGTAAACGCTCTTTCGGTTTATTTCAGGGCAGTCGCTGTGCGTAACGGCGAATACGCCGAGGCAATTTTTGAGAGGGGAAAATTAAAAAACAGCCGCAAGGGAAAAATTGAGAAAGTCAAGGACGGAACCCTTGTGGAATTTATTCCCGATCCTGAAATTTTTAAGGACTATGTTTTTAACGCGGAATTTGTGGAAAAGCGGATACAAAATTACGCGTATCTTAACGCTGGCCTTGTCCTGGTCTTTAACGGAAAACAATTTGTCTCTAACCGCGGCCTTTATGATCTGTTAGGTGAAGAAACAGGCGAGGATTGTCTTTATCCGCAGGGATATTACCGCGGCGAACATTCACCTAACGGTCAGCTTGAAATCGCCTTTACGCATACCAACAATTACGGCGAAGAATATTTTTCTTTTGTTAACGGCCAGTATACATCAGACGGCGGAACGCACCTTTCCGCTTTCAAGGAAGGATTTTTAAAGGGCATACAAACCTTTTTCAAGAAAGATTACCGCAGCGAGGATGTGCGCGAAGGGACAATCGCCGCGATTGCCATAAAACTGAAAAATCCGGTATTTGAAAGCCAGACAAAGAACAAGCTCGGAAACTCCGATATACGCGCGTGGGTAGTTCAGGAAACGCGCAACGCTGTGGAAGACTGGCTGCACAAGAATCCTGAAGCAAGCAAAAAACTGGAACAGAAAATAACCGCAAATGAATCCCTGCGCACGGAACTGAACGCCGTTAAAAAGGAAGCGCGTGAAGCGGCGAAAAAAATCGCCCTAAAAATTCCGAAGCTGAAAGACTGTAAATACCACCTTGACGACGGCCAGGACGGGGAGACCTCCACAATTTTCATCACGGAAGGCGACTCCGCCGCGGGATCCATTGTTTCCAGCCGCGATGTGATGACTCAGGCGATTTTCGCCCTGCGCGGCAAGGTAGAAAATGTGTACGGAAAAAAACGTGCCGCCATTTACAAAAACGAAGAACTTTTCAACATGATGATGGCTCTGGGCATTGACAACGATATTGGCGGACTGCGTTACGCGAGAATTGTAATCGCCACAGACGCCGACTTTGACGGTTTCCATATCCGCAATCTGCTGTTAACATTTTTTCTGTCATATTTCGAGGAACTTGTCACCGCGGGCCATGTTTTCATCCTGGAAACGCCGCTGTTCCGCGTGCGCACAAAGAAGGAAACCCGTTACTGCTACACGGAAAAAGAGCGCGATGAAGCTTCATCCGCCCTTGGTTCCCAGAGCGAGATAACCCGTTTTAAGGGGTTAGGTGAAATTAGCCCGAAAGAATTCGGCCAGTTCATAGGGGAGGATATGCGCATAGTGCCGGTTTCGGTTAACACGCTTAAACAGGTTCCGCAGGTGCTTAACTTCTACATGGGCAAGAATACCCCGGAAAGACGCGAATATATCATGAAAAATTTAATTGAAGACGCTGGCTGATACCGGAGAAATTAACATGAATGAACCTTATGTACCCGATCTTGGCATTGTATATCCGGAGAAACCGGATGATCACATGGTAGAAGTAATTAATCTGCGCGATATAAAAATAGATGAAAATTATCCTTTTTTGAACAAGTCTTTTAGATTTAAATTTATCCGTTTTTTTATGTACGCGGCAATATTTATAATTGTGTTTCCATTAAGCATTATACGCTACGGCATTAAAATTGAAGGCAGGCATTTTTTACGCAAACACAGAAAGATACTTAAAGACGGAGCCATGACTGTTTCAAACCATGTTCAGCGCTGGGATTTTCTTTTTATCGCGCAGGCGATACGGTACCGTACAATGTATTTTCCGGCGTGGAAGGAACACCTGAAAGGACCTGACGCGGGGTATATCCTCCATGCCGGAGGCATCCCAATTCCCGACACAATCAGTACAATGAAATGTTTTAACCGCGCCTTCGATGAAATTCATGAAAAGAAAAAATGGATACACGTATATCCTGAGAGCACGCGTTTTGACTACTTTGTTCCGATAAGGCCGTTTAAAAAAGGCGTTTTTACAATGGCGCAGAAATACAATCTTCCGGTTATTCCAATCGCCATTTCCTACCGCAAGCCTCACTTCCCGTTTACGATAGTAAACTTTATCCGCACAATGCGGGGTATGAAAAAACTCCCGCTGATTACGGTGCGCATCGGCGAGCCCATTCTGCTTGATAAAACACTAGATCGCAAAGAGGCTGTTGTTAAACTGCGTAAGGAATGCCACCAGGCTGTTGTACGCCTTGCAGGCATCACAAATAATCCCTACCCTGCGGAAGGCGACTGATTTTACCGGGTCAGCCAATCCTGTTTTTTAAAATACTGCACAAACCGTCCCATGCGCCCGCGTACATTAAAAGCGTAGGACCGAGCTTTTCTCCTTCGGGCTTGCGCCTGTTTGGATCCAGGCTGTGGTAACGTTTGTTGCCTGTTTCAAGGCAGAAAAAACGCATACCGGCGTGAAAAGCGCCAAGACCGTCTGTATCTTCGCGGTCTCCAATTACAAGGACTTCTTCAGGCGAAAGAAACATGTCCCTGGCAATTTGCAGAAACGGCCTGACTGCTGGTTTTTGCGCGCCGTATGATTCGGGGCTGTAAAGACGAATCTTTTCCGTATAGGGAAGGTTAACAGCTTCCATACGCTCTTTTAAAAACGGATAGTCGGAATAAATCGCGGCCTTTATGGGGCTTTCCGGGCTGTCCATCCTTTGAAGCAGCAGATCAAGCCCCGGCCTTGCCCTGTAATATTTTTTAATTACGCGCACCATGCGCGGCATGTATTTGTTAAAATACCAGCTTTTCATTTTTTCGGGAGTTTGCAGGCAAATCTTTCCAAGCCCGACAAAAAACGCCCTGTAATAATTCTCCGCTGTTAAAAAATCGCGGCCTGAAAAATAATTGCGCACTATCCGCTCATTGCGGATACGTATCGCGTCCAGGGGGTTAGCTGCAACAAGACGGAAACCGAACAGTTTATTATCAAATAATGTGCCGTCAAAATCGAAAATAATGCCTTTGATTTTGCGAAGCATTTTTATGCAGGCGGTATTGGATGTTTCACCGCAAGAGGATTTACCCGAAGGCTCCTCAACCGCCTGTTCAGGCATATCCTCTGTTAATCCCTCGATGACGCCGCCTGATACCGCCTGTAAACGTATCCATCTGATGCTGGAAGGAAATTTCATTTAACCAGCTCTTTGAACATGGCGTGCCGTTTTTCGTCCTGCATAAGAAGATTAAGCTTAAACTGCCCGTCGCGGTAACCGCGGTCTATGCACGCAGCTTTGAATCGTTCAAACGCTTCAGGGCCAAGCAGAGCGGTTTCAGGTGTTTTTACGCGGTTGGATGCCCTCTTTTCCCTGTACTCAGGATTGTACTCCTGCAGGCAGCTGTCAAGCTGTTTTGTAAATTCTTCAGCTTCAGATACGGAAATACTCTGATCCGCGAATTCATAATAAAATCTGTAATTTGATTTCTGCGGATCGGCGAACCCGACAAAGAAGGGAGCGATCTTTCCTGTTTTTTTCTCGACCTCATGCACAGCTTCTATAAACTGCCTTTCATGCAATTTTTCTCCGGTAAGGCTGATGGTTCCGTTCACCTTCTGAATGAATTTAATCTGCGGGAACTGGTTATAGTAACTTGAAATCTCCACAAGGTCGTTCATGTTATAACGGTAAAGACCGGCGCTGGTAGTAGCCAGCAGGCAGTAACGCTGACCTTCCTTAAGTTCGTGAATCTGTAAAATCTTCGGGGTCTTGCTGTCAATGTCCGATTCATGGATGAATTCAAAGTAAATTTTATGACCGAAAAGAGTTGTTTCCTGCGTGTTGCTTTTAAGCACAAGACCGCCCTTACATTCGGTAGAGACATAACTGAATTCGTGGAAAACGGCATCTGGCGGGAAGGAGTCGCGGACTTTATCATAATAAATTTTTGTATTTCCGCAGAACCATGTGTTTATTACCTGCAAATTCGGCCAATAGTGCTTGGGAAGCACTGTTCCGAAGCGTTCCTTAAGTTTTCGCAGTTCCTCAGCCCTCGCCGGGTTAGGTTTGGCAAACGCGACAAGAGCCGCGCGGATATCATCGGGTATGGTAAATTTATCGCTGACTGTTCCTTTCTCGATATCATTGCAATAGTCAATGAAAAATTCATTGATGTTGGTCTGCATTTCCACCAATGTACTGGGGTTGGCGGTAAGAAGGAGAGTGACATCTTTCTCAATGCCAAAACGCATTATGCAGTAATACCGTGCCTTGTAATCCGGTATATAATTCACCTCGACAGGAACATAGTAAATTGATTTCATAAATTCAGGAATATCGCGGGACATAACTCCTGATATGGAGCCATAGACAGTCCCGTCCGGCGCCGCTCCTTCAATTGCCTTGCCGACAATGATAACCGTTGTGCCGTAAAATACCTTGGGCCTGTTCATGATCATTGTGTAGAACCAGCCCTGATTCATCTTTTTATATACCATCTTATAATAATGTTCGCTGACAGGAATCCATTTAGGTTCCTTTGTAGTCCCGGATGTTGTGGCGTAGAGTTTGGGTTTTCCGGGAAAAAGTATATCAGGCTCGCCGGTTTTATGGCGCTCAATGTAGGGACTCATATCCTCGTAACTGTTGATTGGGACATTTTTCTGATACAACTGAAACAATTCATCGTCGGTTTTTGCCGCTAAAATCTCCGCAAAATGATGTTCTTTTCCGTAAACCGAGTCTTTTGCCCAGAGAAGAGTGCTCCTGAGGCACTGCGCAGAAGATTTTTTACCGTTTTTTGAAGCTTTTGTCATTTCCTTAAGGCACTTTTTACCCACAATTGTGAGCAATAACCGTATTTTCCACCAACCTTTAATTTTTGCAATATCCATTGATTTCCTCCTCGTAAAAATCTTACCTGAATTGCCGAATAGTAAACATCATTATATTACAAAAAACATAAAAACGTCAACAGAGTTACAAAATCACAGGGACTCAATATTGTTTCAGTTGGAATTTTACCTAAAAATAATGTAAACTTATATTTATAGAACATCCTTATGAAAAAAGTATTGTTTTCACTTGTATTTTTAGTTCTGGCGCTGACCTCTTACGCCCAGAAAAAACCCGCCGGTTCCCTTTTAATAAACGGAACATCGCACAGAGACGGCCTTACAAGTTATTTTACTGAAAGATTTACCGAAGAAGCGTCTGCATCCGGTTATATCATCGCCGGAAAACTAAATGAAGCCGAATACGTTTTAAATTATGTAATTTCCGAAACCTCATTTTCTGAAGATGAAAGCGAAGAAGCAGTAATCGAACAGGTTATTAAAATAATTATTTATAATAATTTAAATGATGAAGAAATACTTAATTTTGAATATATTTTTAATGATATTTATGAAATGTACGATTATGTCCAGTTTCTGTTTCAAAGAGCCTCGATTTCCATACCTCTGCCCAGAAAGTCCGATTTAATCGATACAACCTGGCAGAATAAATTACTGTATTTGCGCGCGTCTTTCGATTATCCAATAACATTTTTTTCGCTGCAGCCTGACGGTCTGGTCGGTGGCATAGGTGCTTATGAAGGAACTTTCAGCCATCCAAACAGGGTTTCCCCGCAGGACAATAAAATCCTGGCCATGCCGGGAGCGACTGCGGGAATTGAATTTCAATTTTTAAATTTCATGAGTCTGGAGCTGAATATTCAGCTTAGCATGGGAGACACAAGAAACAATTATTTTTTAAATTTAGCGGCAGGCGCGGAACTTAAATTCCCGCTTAAATTTTTCCCGCATATTGTTATTGAACCCTACGCCGCCTTTACATACCCAATATTGATCTCTGATATTTTCAGCGAATTTCCCCTGTTTTCAGTTGGCGGCGGTCTTCAGATTGGAACAAAGGGCGGCAAAAACGGCTCGTTTTTTGTTGACGCAGGTTATATGTTTTCCTTTACAAACGCCGGAATGAACAATCCGTACGGTAATTTATACCCGCAGCCTGCTGTCATTTATTACAACCGCTCGGTTCTTAAACTTGGCATTGGATACAAGTTCGGCATCATAGACCGAAAAACCGGCGTTAACTCGTTTATAAAAAATTATTAAAAAACTATCTGATTAAGCAAGAATGTTTACCGCAAAGACAAAAAAGGCGCACAAAGCAGTTCCTTCGTGCGCCTTCGAACTTATGGTTCGCGAACTATGGCGAACCTATGGTTCGCGTGATCTTTTATGGTCCTGCTGCTTCAACTTTAATTGTAAAGTATGTACTTTGCGGCGGGCCGCTTGAAATAGTACCTGCCGTTACAAAAATCAAATAGGTAATTGCGGCTGTTGTATTAATAGTATTTGCACTTGTATTATCTATTGTAAGTGCATTATTAGTAACTTGAGCATTCAGATTATCGCTATTCCATGTCCAGACAATATTTTCAAATGATGAGACATTGGTTATTGTTATTACTATAGATTCATTAACATTGATTGTAATCGGTGTTCCGGAATCTACATCATCTGGTCCGCCTGAACCATTAACAACGTACTGCAATGCAAGCGCTGTGCCTCCGATTGAATTATCATTAAATGTTGGAGCACTAGAACCTTGTATGCCATTTTCAAACCACTTCGCGAATACTGTTATATTATTACTAACTTCGGTAGAGGCTGTAAATGGAGTACCCCAACTTCCAGTATTATCTGTTGTTCCGCCATTTATTGTCCACCAGCCAAGGAAGGTATAACCTGATCTGGTTGGTGTTGGTAAATCGCCTACTTCATCGCCTGGCATAACTTGAGTTGTACCTCCAACTCCAAGTGAATCTCCGCCGTTTACATTAAATGTAACTGTTAAAGGCGTTACACCAAAATGGGCATCCAAAAATGCAAAAGTAAATGCGCTTGTCATATGCTGGTATATCCATAGCGCTTGTTGGAATTTGAATTCTACAGAAGATTTTACTATTGTGAATAACACACTGTAGTAGCCGGCTTCAAGTGTTTCTGTATCATTTGGACGTGCGTTATCGCCAATTAAATTAATATCTGGCAATGCGGGTTTACCCGATGGCGTTATTGTCATTGTCGCAGATGTAGGATTGTCAACACCGGATAAATTAATATTCCAACTGAAGATACCTTCTTCTTCAGCTTCCCCCGGGCTGTACGCTGTTAGCGATATATTGATATCAGTATTAGCAGAGCCTGAAGCAATGGTTATACCACTTTGAGTATACCCCGCCGCTGGTCCAACTTGATTTGCTGACGTATAGGCAACTACTTCCAAATCATAAGTTCCAGGTACTAGTTCAACAGGTGAAGAATTTATATTGCTTGAAGTTCTGGTGAAGGTAGCATTTGCTGCCGGAGCGCCGGAGGTTGCCGTAAATTTCAACTCGTATGAACTGAAGCTGCTTACAGTTATTCCTGTCGGCAATATAGTTCTTAAATTGCTGACGCCTTGAATATTCAGCCGGACATATCCCATGTTTGGATCCAGCCCGTCCGATGTTGTATCCGGAGCCGGACAACCAGTTACCAGCGCTGTCATTAACAGCGCCGCCGTTACCAAAACCAGCAAGCTGTGTTTTCTAAACTTCCTCATATCATTCCTCCTAAAAAATTACTTTATTGAAAATGCAAAAGCATAATAATAAACATTAGTTTAAAACAATCCTTATTGTAACATACGAACTTCTCTGTACTCCCTGCTCGTCCTGTGTAATGACCGTTAATAAAAAGTCTCCGACTAAATCAAACGGGCTAGTCCCTGATGTTACGGTTATTTCTTCTCCCTTCTCTCCGCTGACTGTGTCCAATGGCGTTTCAATATCACCGCAATACCAGTTAATTTCCGCAAATTCACCGTGATTGTGAACCGATATGACTACTGATTCCGCCGTACCTGAACCCGCATAGTAGGATAATGTAACTACCGAACCTCCGTTTATCGGACTTGAACCACTATATAACTGCGGCTCCCCTTCATTAATGGGTTCCAGCTCAACTTCTACATTACTGCCTTCTGTTTCAGGACCAGGTTCCGGTTCTACAGGACCAGGTTCTTCAGGAGTCATGCCTTTTTCAATTATCTCCTGAACTGTTTCATCTTCGAGGAATATCTCAATATTAACCGGTTCCATTATGCAGCTGTAAAAAGCAAAAACAAAAATGTACAAACCAGCGCACAATACGGTTTTGAGGCGGATCTTCCCCATATTCATATACTTTAACACTTTTTTCATTAATTTTCAATGGGAATGTGAAAAGTGATTATAAATATTTATTTGCGGAATACCGGTAAAATCAGACGGATTAAAACACCCAAAGTCTTATTTATTATGACACAGGGATTAATATTTAACGTAAAAACGCAATTAAATTAGCGGCAATAGGACTCGGACCTATGACCCAACGGATATGAGCCGTTTGCTCTACCAACTGAGCTATGCCGCCAGTTTCTGTTTTTATATCATTTACAGGTTAAGATGTCAAGGCTCATGATTTTAGCGTTATTCATAAGACGCGATTTTTCAGGAGCATGAGCCAGCCCTGCCAGAAGTTCTATCCGCTGAACTTCGAGGGAAATCGCTCCCTGATCATTTGTTACCTTGCCGTAAACCAACAGCGGCTGCTGGTCAAAGAGCAGTTTGCTGTACCTCTCATAGATTTGCGGAAAAACTACAGTTTCATAAAGAGCCGTCTCGTCTTCCAGGCTCAAAAAACACATGGTAAGGCCGTCTTTTGTCCATACATCCTTTTGAGTGACAGGCCACCCGGCCATTTTTACATTCCGCCCTGTGTAATCCCCGATATGTAAAGCTTTAACCCTGTTCTTTACAGCTAACACATCATCTTTCCACAGAGCAAGCGGATGGATATTCCTGAGAAAACCCAATGCCCTGTACTCTTCCTGCAATTCCCTGTCTTCATCGGCACGGCTGTATTGTTTCGCGGTTTTTTCTGTTATTGTTCCGCTGCGGGCTTTTGCGGTGAAGTTTCCGGCCACGGATGCGCTGCTGCGGGTATCATTCTCAAACAATTCGCCGTTTCTGTCTTTACTGTTATTCTGTTCCCTGTTGCTTCCCAAAAGACAGCGGGCCTGCAAGGGACGCGGAAGGCCGCCTGATATGCTGTCAAAAACTCCTGCGGGGCAAAGGGCGATAATGTCATCGCGGTTGAGCTTTACCCTCCCTGAAAAGTCATCAAGGCTTTTGTACTCGCCGCCCCTGTCCCTCTCTTCCAATACCGCGTTTGCCCCTGTTGCGGATAGCCCCTTAACCGCCATCAATCCAATTACAACAGTCCCCCTGAGAAAACAGCCGCTCTTCCCCTCCCCGCTTTTCTCCCTGTTCTTTTCTCCTTCGGCTGACATTCCATGATAATGCCATCTTGATGTATTGACATCCGGTCCTGTTATGAAGAGCTTCATGCGCCGCGCTTCGGCAATATATGCGTGAGGACGGTAATACCCGCCCTGATTTGACAAAACGGCCGCCATGAATTCCGCCGGGTAATGGACGCGCAGATACGCCGACTGAAAGGAAACCATGGCGTAACTTGCGCTGTGGGGCTTGCAAAACGAATAACCGTCGAAGGACAGCATCATCTCCCAGATCCTTTTGGCGGTTTCATCGCTGACGCCGTTATTTGCGCAGCCTTCAAAAAATTTACTTTGATACACGGCCAGTTTTGTTCCACCCATTTTTTTCGCTATGATTTTTCGCAGTTTGTCCGCGTCTGCTTCATTAAATCCCGCGAGCGCGACTGCAGTCTTTGATACGTCCTCCTGATAACAGAGTATTCCGTAACTTTCATTGAGAATATTCTCAAGCCTCGGATGCAAAGGTTCCCATCCGGCTCCCTTCAGGCGGCGCACATATTCTGATATAAATTTGTTTGCCGCAGGCCGGATAATGGAAGAGTGGATTACGATATGCTCAAAGTCTCCCCTGCCGGTTTTTTTCTGGAGCTGCCTCATCGCGGGGCTTTCAATATAAAATACTCCGATACTGTCCCCGCGCGCCAATGCTTCAATTGTTTCCGCGTCATCAACAGAGCGGTTTAACCTGTCCTGTATGTCACAGTTGTCAATCACAAATTTGTTAGCCGCAACTTGTTCCCTGTTCTCCGTTTTTTGCTCTCCGTTGCTTATTCTGTTTTCTAATTTTTCTTTTCCATTTTCGCTTTTCTTTATTCCCTGTTCTCTTATATTGATAACAGCGTCCCGGATAACGGCAAGGCTTCTGTTGCCAAGCAGGTCTATTTTTACAAACCCGGCGGCTTCCGCTCCTTCCTTTTCCCATGCCAAAAGAGGATAACCTTCCGCGGATTTTTCTACAGGCGAATACCGCCGTATTGGACCGGGAGTAATGACCAGCCCTCCGCAGTGCATACCAAGCCCCCTCGGAAGCCCTTCAATTCTGGCGGCGATTTGAAAAATTTCGCTCCACAATGGATCGTTTAAAAGATCGGATTTATCGTTTGTTATCTGCAACTTTCTTTCAATTCCCGAAATTTCAGCGTCAGTAAAGCCGTGCGCCCTGGCAGTTTCACGTAACGCTGAACGGTAGCGGAACATGTTATGGTTTGCGACCCGTGCGCAACGGTCAGGGCCGGACTTTTCAATAACCGCCCTGATTAAATCGTCCCGCTCATCCCAGGCGAAATCAATGTCCAGATCGGGGGGATCGGGCCTGACAGGATTTAAAAACCGTTCAAAATAAAGTTTATGCCGCAGCGGATCTACATTGGTTATCTCAAGACCGTAAGAAACAATTGATGCCGCTCCCGAACCGCGGCCACAGGTTCTGCTTGCCATTTTAACAATATCGTCAATCAGCAGGAAATACGAAGAAAAGCCCTTCTCTTTTATTATGTTCAGTTCAAAGTCAATGCGTCCTGTTTCATATTCTCCCAATTCCCCGAAACGCTTTTCATTTCCGCTGAAAACGCGCCTTGAAAGCTCTTCATCCACAGAAATCCCGTTTGTTTCATAACCGGGAAATATCCAGCCTTCAAATATATTACTGTAATTGCATATTGACGCTATTTCCTCCGCGCCCTTTACAGCCTGGGGCCATGACGATAAACGCCTGACCAGATCGCCTGATGGGCGGAATACGCTCTCCCTGACAGCAGTATCATTCGGCTCCAAACTGCCTGTGGTTTTCAGCAGATCAATTGCGCGTAACACACGGTGAACGGGGTAATCGTCCTGTTCAAGAAATATTGAATTGTCAATAAAGGCGAGCGGTATATCCAAAGCGCGGCCGGCGCTTACAGCCCTGATGTCCAAAGGAGTAATGGCGGCGTAAAGGCGCTTGACCTGCCCGGCAAGGCGGCGTAAAACATCTTCATCGCAGGAAGCCAGAACAAGCCCGCCTGAGTCCTCCCGCAGAAGCGGCAGCGGATTGAAATTATCCTTGTCATTATTTCGCAGCGTAAGCAATTCACAAAGCCGGGAAAAACCCGCCCTGTTTTCCGCAAAACACTGCAAATGATAAGCGGGAAAAGAAGAATTAGAATTTGTTTTTTCCTTCCATACAAAAGTTGTCCCTATTATGGGTTTGATATTCCTCTCTTTAGCCGCCTCCAAAAACGAGTGAACGCCGTATAAATTGTTAATATCGCAGATTGAAACCGTGTCTGCGTTAAACGAAACCGCCCTGTCCAGCAGTTCCTCCGGTTTTCGCGTTCCGTAAAGAAGGGAATAAGCGGAAACTAACCCAAGCCTAATGCGCACATCTTCCTCCCTGCGGCAGACGCCTTTCATTTTTACTTTTTCCTCCAGACAGCGCGCCTGCCCTGGCTATTTTTCCGGCTCCGAAGCGGTTTTGGATTTTGTCGACAGCTTCCTGCAATTTTCTGCTTTCCGTTTCCTTTTCCGGCTCGAACAAATCAGGTTGATACCCCAGGGGCGCCAATTCCTCCAAAGCAAGGCCGATTGAACGCATTCTGATGCGGCGGCTTACTGTCTTTTTGCAGAGCCTTAATGCCTCATTTATTATTTCCCTGTCTGTAACCAATAGCCCGTTTTTTCTTTCAAAACCCTGCGCCTCAAGTCCGTCGCTGTACATCACAGCGAGCCTGAGGGCCGAAGCGCCCGATTTTTCATTTCTCATTTTTAACCCGCATCCTCCGGCGAGGGTTTCAATCGCGCTGCGTATGGCGGTCTCGTCTGTAACATCTTCATCAAAATCCGCGCGCTGCGTTATGCGCCTTACAGCGTTATGCGCCTGTACGCGGCTTGTATCTATCCCGCGCGCCATGTCGCGTAACAGAGGCCCGCGTTTGCCGAATATGAAAAGAGCCTCGTTTACGGAAAGAGACGCGACCTCCCCTATCTCCCTGATGCCGGTTACGGCCGCTGTCCGCAAAAGTCCCGGTCCCATGCCAGGTAAAATTTTTATATCCTGATGAAACATGAATTCAGCCTCGGATCCGCTCTGCACCTGTATAAGGCCTGCGGGACGGATTGTGCGGGTCGCTACTTTTGAAACCAGTTTATTGCATGCGACCGCCGCGGCGGGAATAATTTCCGTTTTCCCGGATATATCGCGCAAAACGCTGCTTGAACAATCCGAAGGAGAGCCGAACAGTCCGCCTGTGCCAGTTATGTCAAGATATAAATTGCCCGCGCCGTCGTTTTCCCACAACGGCGCATAATGCGCCGCCACCTTTTCCAGTTCCCGGTTTGCCATGTCATAAGACGGAAGATCCAAAGGAAGAATGATTAAATCCCTTACCAGCCTCTGCGCAATCGCAAGAGCCGTGCCGGGCGTAATGCCTTCCCTTATCGCGGCGGGCGAACAGTCCAGGGCAAGGCTGCGCCCCGCGCTTGATCCGGCGATTACAAAGGGACGCCCGCGCAGACTCCTGTCCTTTGCCGCGGCCACCGCCGCTTTAAAACTAATTATGTTAATATGGCATACAGTTCTCATGGTAAATACCTGACAATGATCATCTGAAGGCAGGCGGCGGATCATCCGCCCTTCAGTATTTTTACAAGCGTCCGGGCGTTTCTGACAGCCTTGCCGAATGTGTGATTATTAAAGTAGACCAGTATCCGTCTGGCCTGCCCTGATATCCGCCTAATCCTGTCCGCCCATGATTCAATTTCTTTGTCTGAGTACAGGTAGTCGTAGCGCGTATAATCACTTGAACCCCACCATGCCTCTTTATTGCGCCCATGAAGCCTTATATACGCCGTATCGGATGTAACCACATCCATCAGCGGAGGAAGATTCGGCAGTTCGGGCATATCGAGGGAAACAAGCGGTATGGAGCGTTTATGCATCTCTTCTATCACTTTGCCCGTATACCAGTCCGCTTTCCTGAATTCCACCGCGACCGGAACTTCCCCGAAAAACTTCAGCACCTTGTCCAGATACCTTCTGTTGTCATTGGTATAATGGAAGGAATAGGGAAACTGGAACAAAACTGCCTCCAGGCGTTTTGCCTCAAGCATCGGCTCAAGCGCGGCCATATATGTTTTTGCCTCTCCTTCCCACCGGCCTATTTCATGGGTTAGGGTCTTATGCGCCTTTATTGAAAAGGTCAATTCCGGCGCGTCTATCAGCATTTTCGCAAGGTTTTCAGGCTTGGGCATGCTGTAGTAGGAAAAATTAAGTTCCACCGTCGGAAAAAGCCCTGAATAACAGGGCAAATAATCGGCCGGTTTTGTTCCTTCCGGGTATACCGGTCCTACCCATTCATGGTACGCATACCCCGAAGTTCCGATTAAAATATCCGCCATAATTTCTCCTTTTGTTTTACAGTATAGCATATCGTTTAAATGGTATAGGCATTCTATACCATTTAAACACAATTGTCAATAGAAAAATTGACGGTTCTGTTTATTCTTATGTTATAATGACAGGGTTTAAGTTAGGGAGGAAAAAATGACAAAAACAGCGGAAACAAATACATATACAAAGCAAGGATCAAATCCGGATAAATATACGAACCGTGCAGAAAATTCCGGAAAAAGACCGGGTGCATTTAACACGAATAAATATCTTTTTTTCATAGCGGCATCTTTATTAATTATTTCGATGTCTCTTAATTCCTGTAAAGAGCCGGACGGATCAGGCGGTGGAGATCCGGAAATAGCTATTGTCGATATAAGTCAGTATACAAACTGGGACTATATGGTTGTTGGAGAAGACAAGTCAAGCTTTTTTTTCAATATAAGAGAAGACGGTATTCCAACCGATCTGTATTTTAAACCGGATATCGAATCTGATAAAGGTTTTACCTTTTTTTTTAAAGATAACGGATTGCCGGACAGAATGATACATAATGGTTACATAATGTATTTTAGTAACTTTAATGGTTACAATTTTGATATAGCTGTAATTTACCCCAATGGTGCAATTAACTATCATCGTAATATACAAACCGACACAAACTGGGATACTTATGATGGAAGATCCATTCAGGGACGCGGTGTTTTAGATAAAATTCAAACAGGTTTAAGTTATACCAGCAAGGCGATTGGAATTGGCACATGTGTAGCGGCATTCGCATTACCACCTCTTGTTGTAGGATGTGTTGTATCCGCTGTCAGTTCAGTTACCAGTCTTGTCGTTAATTTGACACTTGATGATGAGGTATCAGATGCAGTAGATATGGTTTTAAACGGGGTTGGCTGTATAACAGGCGGTATTCTCGGTATACCCGATTGCGCTAATTTTGCCATTGATATGTATTCCGCCATGGATAAAACGTTAGACGATTATAATTATAAAAATAATAATAATATGAAAGATGATACATTCCGGGATTTTTATTCAGGCGGAAGCGCTCCTCTGCCAGCGCTTACAGGAACGGTAACAATAAGCGGAACCGCGCAAGTGGGACAGGCATTGATAGCTAACACAGGCAATCTTGCCGGCAGCGGGGCTATATATTATCAATGGA
>Ga0209755_10001105_pt1 | contig 44587 bp, 55 predicted proteins | sample TergutCo191P1_FD_187301 | JGI IMG/M metagenome (GOLD analysis project Ga0209755, IMG submission 187301) | Cornitermes sp. P1 segment gut microbial communities from Petit-Saut dam, French Guiana - Co191P1 (SPAdes) (version 2) | ecosystem: Host-associated > Arthropoda: Insects > Digestive system... | reverse complement strand
TCGCTAGACAAGTTGTTACTGGAAATGGCAATGGAAGAAATTTTGACGGTATTTTTAATAACAATGACACATTTATTGAATGTGCAGATTCAGGAAATCCAAAAATAATGGATTTAGTACATTTAGCTTTGACAATGAAAGATTATACAGATGATTCTTTTATCGTTATGAATCCGACCGTATACAGTGCGATTATGGCAGATGATACAGTAGGTGTAGCAGAATTATATAAAACTGAATTAATAATGTCAAAAACTATTGAAGGCGTTCCTGTTTTATTGACTGGTTACGCGCCCTCGGATATGACAGCCGATTCTACTGTAGCTGTAGCATTTAGGGGAAGCGATTATGCTTTTGCATTAGCAAGCGAAATAAGAATAGAGCCAATTAAAAAAGTCGGTGACACAAATACTTATTTTCAAGCTATTGTATTTGGCAATGGTGCTAAAATACTTAATAAGAATTTTTACGCATTAAAAACAATATAAACAATTTAACAATATCGGGCTTACGCATCTCATTGCCTCTATGCTTTCATTAAAAGCCCGACATTGTTTTTTAACTAAATAATATGTTAGTTTCAATTAAAGAATTTCAGAATTATACAAACGTAATAACCGAAAATGAAAGTTTATTTTTATCTTTTATATTTTCCGCGCAAAATATTATATCGGATTATTTAGGTTATAATCCCGAAAAACAATTATTAAATTCACAAACTGGAATATTAGAAAATGTAAATATTGAAACAGAAATTCCCGAAATTATTAAACTTACAATTATGAGAATCGGCGCGTTATTATTATCAGAAAGTGATAGTAATATTGGAGTTACTAGCAAATCGTTTGGCGATTCAGGAACAAGAACATTTATTAATACGGTCAATTATGACAAGTATTTAATCCAAATTTCACAATATCGAATTATAAGAATTTAAAAATGATTAATGCTGTATTAGATACCAATAATTTTTCTGAAAAAATTAAAATATTTTCAAGCGGCTTGGGAAATTTATTTCAAGACTTGTTAAAAAAAGTCGGTGATAAAATGACAAGTGAAGCGAAGGCAAACGCGCCTGTCAATACTGGTAAACTTAAAGATAGTATTAAATTTTTAATTAATAAAAAAGATATTATTGAAAGTGCATTGACCACAAAAAAAACATTAAATAAATCCAATGTTTGGTATAGTAATATCCGCGAACACGGCGCGAATATTACAGCGAAAAAATCTGAATATTTAATTTTTAAAGTAAACGGCGAATGGAAAAAAGTTAAAAGTGTTAAAACACCCGCGCAGCCTTTTGCAAAAAATGTATTTAATGATTATTTTGGAAATGATAATTCAAAAGGTTATCAGGAATTGGCAAGCGCATTATTAGAAAAAATGGAAAGTGAATTAAAGTAAAATGATTAATTTTAAAAAACAACAGAATATAATAAAAGATTATATTGAAAAATATTATATGGAACATTTAGAAATTTTTTTAAATTCAGATATGCCATATATTACAACTGAATATTTGGATTTTGACAAGTTCAAAAAGAATTTTGTATGTTATATAGAATTTGATAATTCAAATTTCCCTGATAATAAGTTTAATGATGATTGTGGAAAAACGCAAAATACAATAATAAATATTTATTTAGCCCACAGGAATAACACACCCGAAAATTTAAATACATTAATGCTGGATACAACATCATCTTTTGTAAATATGATTTATGAAAATGAAATAGAAAATGTATTTAATCAAAAAATAAATAATATTGAATTTTTTAAATATATTGAAGGCGCGAATAATATTTTTTGTTCAAAGATTATTTTGAATTTAACTTTTGAAGTTTAAATATAAAAATAACTAATTATATATGACAAAAGGAAATATTTTTTATGCTACTGATAATGCAAAAAAACATTATCGGGAAAAAAGAAAAAAGAAAAGTTATTGCGCTTCATGCGAAATTAAAAAAGAAAATAATTTTAACGATAGCGTAATTATTACAGAAGAAATTTTAAAAGATTAAATAGGAGTTAAAATGAAAATTACAGGAAGTAAGGCTCAGGTTTTTATAGATGAATTTAAAAATGAATCTATTATAACAGGCGATGGAACAATTACAACAGAATCAAAACAGAAATATTTTGTAATTGATAAGGCAGAGGATTCAAATATTCCAGTTTATAAAGGGGCGTTTTTTATCGCGCCTGAATTGGCTGGTTCAAGTGAACAAATTATTTTAAAAGAGGGTGATAGACTTTTCAAAATTAATGAAGAAAGATTTTGCAAGACTAACGCATCTTTTGAATTCAGTTTTGGAAGTGTTGACGTGAGCGACGATTGCGACCCCGGAGCTACAATTAGTGACGGCATACTAACAATATCAGGAAGCCTTGCGGGCTTATTCAGATATGATGACGCTACGCAAGATTTTGATAATGTCACTGATATAATTGTCAATAGGTTTTTGGATATTATTGAAGATAATGGAAATGGAACTTATGAATTACATCCAAGAAATGATAATCAAATTTATTTACTTACATTATTAAATTCAGGCGGTGCAAAAGGTCAAATTGAAAATTGGCTCTTTTGCCCGATTAATATCAATTCCATGAGTATGTCTCTAGGTAATACCGACCCACAAAATAAAGATTTATCATTTACAAAAGGTGAGGGTTTACCACTGTTATATAAAGTACCCGTGAAAGAATAAATTTAAAAGAGGCAATAGATGAATTTATTGAGCATATATCAAAAAGATAAAACTTATATTTTCAAATCATTTGATAATGATAAATTTGAAAATCCGGCAAAAGTAATATTTAAAAGATTCCCATTCTCTGACGAATTATTTCCAGTAGCGAATCAAAAAAATATTATGGATTCAAAGCAATTCAAGGATTTTGAAAATACAAGTAAGGCAAAAGAGCAATTAATAGAATTTGTAATTAATACAATGATAGATAATATTACAGCTAATCGAATTAATTATGAATTGTTTTTAAAAGAATGTATATCACATTTTGAAAATTTAGAATTTGAAAATAAAGAAATTAAAACTGTAAATGAATTTTTAAGTTTACCGCAAGACGCAATTTATAAAATCGCAGTTGAATTATTTTTATACTCAAAAACCGAAGATAAATTTTCAGTAGAGCAAAAAAAAAGTTAAGCATTGCACGAAAATTATTTTTAATGGGATATAGACGGCTTGAAACCGAAAATATTCCATTAAAACATAATGTAACAAATCCAAGTGACCCTTACCCCGTATCAATTTTTAATGAAGAAAAACCAATAGCAGATAATCAAATCCATAAATATTTGGATAATGATTTTTTTTATTATAATCGGATTTATGAAAATATTTTAAATTTTGGTTTACATTGCAATTGGATTGACACGCCCGCATGGTTATTAGAATTATATTATTTATATAAAGATATTGACAGAGAATATGAAATATATTTGACGAATAAAAGATATTAATTAATAGAGTGTATACAAAAGTATACACTTTTTTATTTTAAAAAACAAATACTTATATATTAACTTCAAAATTAAAAATAATAATTAAAATTTAATTTTTCAAAAGTGAATTTAATGACTAGATAAATATATAGGAGAAAAAAAAATGGTTTATTATCAGGTCTATAGTATTTTTAATACTATCAATGGAAAAGTTTATGTAGGTAAGCATAAAATAGACACAATGAATAAAAAAAATTATTTTGGTTCTGGAAAAGCGATAAAATTTGCAATCAAAAAATATGGAAAATCGAATTTTGAAAAAACAATTCTTGAATATTGCGAAAATGAAGAAGCGGCAAATTGGTATGAAAGAAAATATATTTTATGGTATAGAAGACATGGAAAATGTGAATATAACATCGCGGACGGCGGTGAGGGCGGTAACGGCGGCGGTAATTTAGGAAAAAGACATACTGAAGAAACAAAAAAGAAAATGAGTATTTCAAGAAAAGGAAAGAAATCATGGAATAAAGGTATTACAAAAATTCCCGATAAATATTGTATATCATGTGGAAAAAAATTAAGTAATAAATATCAAAACACAACTGATTATTGCTTTAAATGTTGTAATAAATTACATAAAAAACCATGTTCAGGAGAAAAAAAAGAAAAATTAAGAATATCAAATATAGGAAAAAAACATAATTGTATAAATAAACCTTGCGGATTTAAAAATGGAAAGCATAGCAAGGAAACAATCGAAAAAATAAGAGCGCGAAGTTTAGGAAGTCACTGGTATACAAATGGTATAATTAATAAATATCAAAAAGAATGTCCTGAAGGTTTTTATTTGGGAAAAGCTATGAATAATATTAAAAAAGAATCTATTTAATCTGTTTTTTCAAAAGTGAATAATATGATTTTATTTCATTATAGATATTTTTTGCGGTTTCAATTTCAGAGGCATAAATATTAATAATAATTTGTGGGTTTTCAAAATTATTAATTGTGAATATACATTGGTAATCTTTAGAATTATATTTAATTGAAAGTATTTCTTTAATGTTTATAATTTTTAATTTATATTTATATCCAGCAATTTCACTTTTATATAATCCAATTTCACCTGTTTTTGAAAATAATAAAAATTCTTTATTATCATATAAATTAAAATTTATTAATTTACAATCATCGAATATCGGAAATTCTTTTTTAATATTTTCATAAATAGCTTCCCTAGAATCGCCATTAATACTAATCATAAACACCCCTTAATAAATATTATAATATATTGTTTTTTATTGTCAATATTTAAAACAAAAATTTAACTAATTTAATATGGATATTTCATTAAGAGTTCTGGTTGACCTAGACAAAACAACCGAACAATTTAAAAAACTTGTAGATTCAGGCGAAATGACAAAAGATGAATTTAATAAATTATCCGATGCAATGGATAAAAATATTAATAAATCACTAGAAGATTTTAATAAAAAGCAGGGAACACTACAGGAAAATTTAAAATTTTCAAGAAATGAAACAGAAGCATTAAAAACATCATCTAATAATTATCAAAAACAGATAGAAGATTTATTGAAAGCGGGTTTAACTCCACAATCCGAAGCCGTTAAAAAATTAAAAGAGGAACAGCAAAAGTTAAAAGATAAAATTCAAAATACAACCGACGCGCAAAAAGCACAAGTGGAATCTATGAAGAATCAGGAACAGGTAATAAAGAATGTTGAAAAAGCCGCGAAAGCGTGTTTCGCGGCAATTGGCGCGGGCGTAGCGGCATTAGCGGCAATTACACAATCGACCGCTAAAGCTGGTGACGAACTTTCAAAAACTTCCCGTTATTTAAACATGACAGTTGAAGGTTTACAAGAATTTGAATATGTAGCGAAACAAAATAATATAAATAATTTAACGGGACACCTAGAAAAATTAAATAAAAGTGTATTAGATGTAAAATCGGGAACTGGAAATTTAACAAAATATTTGCAAGAGAATAATACAGAATTATTAAATAATTTAAAAAATGTAAAAAATAATGACGAAGCTTTTTCACTTATTATGCAAACGTTAAATGATACAACTGACGAATTTGAAAAATCAAAACTTGCATTAGAAGTTTTTGGAAAATCAGGCGCGGAAATTACAAACATGGCAAGTAGTTTTTCACAATTGCGGGAAGAATCCCGCAAGTATGGAATTATTAGTAATGAAACCGCCCGCGCAAGTGAAGAATTTATGTCCGCGCAAACAAGACTAAAGCAAGCTTTTTCAGGAATTGGAACAGAAATTTCAAGCGGTATTATTCCGAATATAACAAAAGTTATAAATTCAATTGCGGATTTTATTGCAAAAATTGATGATTGGGAAAAAGTTATTAATATTGCAATTTACGCATTGTCTGGTTTAACAGCGGGGCTTGTTACATTTTTAGCAGTTACAAAAGGCGGCGCGGCGATTAATGCAATAACAACAGCCTTTAAAGGTTTAAATGCTGTAATAGCAAAAAATCCTATCGGCGCAATAGCAACTTTAATAGTAGCTGTCATAATTCCAGCTTTTATTGCATTATATAAAAATTGGGATACAGTTCAGACTTATATTAATCAGGGTATCGCGCGATTAGAATATGCGTTCAAATGGTTTGGAAGTCAAATTCAAGAAAAATTTATTATCGCAGTCAATGGAATTAAAATTGCATTTTTATCGTTAGCGGATATTTTAGTTACAAATGTTTTAGGCGCGGTAGCTAAAATTCTTGAAGTGTTAGGCAAGCTTCCGTTTGTGGGTGATATGTTTAAAAGCGCAAGCGCAAGCGTATTGGATTTTGCAAGGGGATTTAGTGACGCAGCAGACGAAGCAAAAGAAAGTTCAAGACAGGCGATTCAAGATGCGAAGGACTATCAGGATGCAATCGGGGAAGAATTACGCGCCAAGTTAGAAAATGCAGACGAAACAGCAAGATTAAGACGCGAAGAATTGGAAGCCGAAAAAAATGCGATTAATGAAGAAATAGAGTTAAAACAAAATAGTATTAATACGCAATACGAAATGGATGTAGAACATTATGAAAATCAAATTTCGTTATTAAGTGAAAATGAAAAAGATAAAATTGAAATAATACAAAATTCAGAAAATGAAATTACAGATATTAAATTAAAATCATTAAATGAAAGATTAAATGAAATTATGTTGACAGAAAGTCAAATTCAAAATGACCAAATTTCAAATATAGAAAATTTTTTATTACAGCGGGCGAATTTAGAATCAGCGGATTATGAAGAAAGACTTGCTTTTTTAATTTCACAAAAAGAATATTTATTAAATGAAGAAAATGGATTTTCAGATGAAAGAATCGCAATTGAACAAGCTACAAATAACGCAATTAAAAAAATACAAGACGAACAAGCAAACCATGAAAGAGAATTATTAGAAAATAGAATAGGCGCATTTACACAATTTGTAAATGGTTACGCGCAATTATTGGGAACAATAGGTGAAAAAAATAAAGGCGCGGCTGTTCTTGCAAAAGGTTTGGCAATGGCAGAGGCTGGAATAAATTCAGGTTTAGCATTTACAAAAGCATTAGCTAGTGGCGTCCCGCCATTTAATTTCATTGCCGCCGCTGGTGTTTTAGCTGCTGGTTTAGCACAACAGATTCAAATTGCAAATACGCCAATACCAAGTAAAGAAACAGGCGGGCGTTTTATAGTCCCACAAAGTTCAAGAGTTGACGATAAACTTTATAGATTTAACGGCGGCGAAGAAATTCAAGTTACACCTAGAAGCATGACAGGAAGCGGCAATGAAAGTTTTAATTTTAATTTATTAGTTGACGGTCAAGTATTTGCCAATTTAATGAATGTAAAAGCCCGCGCAGGGGAATTGTACTCTTTAAAACTTGCATAAAAAGGAAATTTAAAAATGAGAATACTATTTAACGATATAATACAAAATTCAAGTGCAAAAGATAATTTAAAATCGGCGGCGTTATCTGATATTGAATATATTACAAATCCGCTAATTATAACTTTTAATAATCCAGTTTTAATAAATTCTATAGGTATTGGAAATACAAATGGAACTTTTTTTAATGTTACTTTTAATAACAGCGAAGAATTTCATTTTGAATTTGAAGGTAATGGTTTATATTTTCAGAAAAAAATAATTGAAACAAATCAATTAATTATTAATACAGACGCAAATTTTATCGGTAGGATTGGCGCGGGAATTGCTTGTAATATACCAACGGCGATAGCAAAAGAGCCTACATTCAATTCTACAAATGAACCCCGTTATACATTATCAGGTCAAGTTATATCAGGAATAGGCGGTTATAATTATAAATCGGTTTCACTCGATAGCAGATATAAAATTGACGAATTCATAATGAATGAAATTTTAAAAGGTTATATAACAATAAGTAAGGGATTCCCATTTTTTATAGATTTAACTGTTGAAAGTTACAAGTTACCATTTAAAAAATTATATGCTACTGAAAGAAACCAATTACAAATGGGTTTTGAATCAGGCGTGAAAAAATATTTATATTCCCGCAGATTTAATTTTGAAGAGAAATTTTGATGATTAGATATTTACTTGAATATATGGGCGAAACAGAATTTAATGTTTACCCGTCCCCCGTCAATGATATTCCAAAAAATTATAATATTTATTATTTGGACTTAAAAGATTATCCCACTGAAAATAATTACTGGATAGAATGGGGCGGGTATTTTGATAATTATATTGGTACACAATTGGAGTTATATTACGGCGATAGATTATTAAGAAAAGTTTATGAATATGAAGAATTATTTTTAGTACCATATTCAATGTTAGTTTTGCCTGATAAGGCTTTAATAAATATACCAAGTCACCCTTGGCATTATCCTGACCAAAAACAATATGGTTTAACAATGAATTTCTTTTTATCATCATCATTAAAAGATGATAACCCTTCATATAATATTATCAGGGAAGGGCTGGACATTGCACCTATTAAATTAAATATTCCCGATTTTACTATCAAATTATCGGAAAGTATAAATGGAATAATGTTAAATCAGGGATTATCTGTTTCTTTAATTAATAATGACGGTTTTTTTGATAATGAGAATCGCTGGAATAAATTCAATTTTCCCATATATTTAAAACGTGCAATAGTTAACAATCCAATATATACAGACTTTAAAATTATTAGAAGTGGTTTTATAGAAAGTACAAATACAACTTTTGACAATTTTCAAATTGATATAGCAGACAAGTTAAAATCTATGAACCGACCTGTATGTAAAATAATAACAAGAGAATTATTCCCCTATGTAGTTTTTGATGAAGAAAAAAACGATATAAATAAAAATATACCGATTATATATGGAACTAAAAAAACCAATTTATTAAGATTAAATGAAACAACATTTACAGCCGCCGAATATATAGACACAATACATAAAATATACGATAAAAATAATAATGAATTATCTTTTTCTTATAATAAATTTGAAAATATAATAATAACGGAAAATACCGCTGTAAGCGCATTAATAACTGGTTATCCTGATAATAAAATCGGCGAAATAATAATTAATTTAATTTTAAATAAAACGGATATTGAATTTTTAAATACATATTTTGACATAGAAGAAACTGAAAAATATATTATTAATTCCCCTAAAATAAATACAATAATAAATAGTGGGAATTTAAATTCTGTAATTCAAAATATTTTAAAATCTGATATGGCGTATTTTATTCAAAAAATAAATGATAAATTTACAATTAGAAAATATGGTGAATTTTATAATGAACATAATATAAAATCATGGCTGTTAACTAAAAATAAAAGACCTAGAAAATCATATGACAAAGCTAACGAAAATTATTTTTCAAATTGTATCATAAAATATAATTTTAATGATGATAATTTTGAAAGTTATTATTTTAATAATGACGAAATAGCAAAAGAAAAATACAATAGTAAAATTGTAAATAGAGTATTTGAAACAGAATTAATCGACATAGAAGACGTTAAAAAATTAGCAATATTATTAAGTGACAGATATTCAATATTAAAACAAACAGTTGAAATAAGCGTAGGTACGAATACTGGTAACTATGAATTACTAGACCGAATAAATTTGGAATTAAATATAAATGATAGAGAATTCAGCCAAGTAAAAACATTTTTTATAAAAGAAATAAACCCTAGCCAAGATATTTTGATATTAGAAGAAATATAAATATAAATTAATTTTTAACTAATTTATATATGCAATTACAACAAATTCCTAACCCTACAAATATTCCTGAAGGTGTTACTACTGGTTATCAAAGACAAAATACTTTAATAAGTATTCAGAATCAGGGAATTGACACAACAGAGCCGTGGGATAACGGTCAAGGCATTATAACAATTCCAATCGGCGGTGTTATAGATGTGAATGGTGTACTTTATAAAATAACTGAAGAAATAATTTTGCAAAAACCTAACCCCGATTTAGTTTACTGGGCGGCTGTAAATACAGATGATAACGGCGGCGGTTTTATTGAATTAGTAGAACGTCCCGGCGCGTGGCATAGCGGCAAAAAGGGATTTTATAGAAAAGACGGCAGGCGAATTTTGAACTGGTGTAGTTTGGGTGACGCAAGCTTAATAGATACAACTTATTTTGATGTAATATTTTCAAAAAATATAAAAGGCGAATTTGAATTACAACTCCCTAGTGGTTTTTTTCTTGTAAAGTTAGCAAGCGGTTTAGGTCAAGGTCAAGGCGGAACTGGTAACGCAGGCGGTCGGGGCGGTGACGGTAGAAACGATGGAACAAATAATGGTTATACGGGCGGTGACGCAGGGATAGGTGGCAATGGCGGGAGTGGCGGAATTGCAACTATTCCAATTTTAAGAAATGAAATTTATTTTAATAATAACTGGGATTATAGAAATTTAAAAATTAAAAATAATCGAATAAAAGGAAAAATCGGCGGGAATGGATTCAATGGCGTTTCAGGTTCGCGGGGTAATAACGGAAACGTAGGGCAAAAAGTAACTGGTTATAACAGTGGAACGGGCGGCGGCTCTGGTGGAAGTGGCGGCTCTGGTGGAAGTGGTTCTGGCGAAGGCGAAGAATCGACACTTGAAAATATTAGAACTGGAATTTCTCCAATGGGGCAAGGTGGAACAGGCGGTCAAGGCGGTCAAGGTGGAACAGGCGGTTCTATGAATCCAATCGGCGCAGGAAGCACGGGCGCGATAGGTGCAAACGGCGTTCAGGGAATTCCGCCTTCATTAAATAACAGATTTACTTTTAATAATGAGATAGGCGAAATAAAACAATATACGGAAGAATCTGGTCGCGGTGGTCGCGGTGGGAATTCAGGCGCAGGTGGTAATGGCGCAGGAACTACAGCAGGCGCGGGCGGCGCGGCTGTAGGCGGTGCAACTGTAGCGGATACAAATATCAGGGGAAACCCCGGATATATGCGGCAAAATGGCGCAATTGAAGCGGGATTTTGTATAGTTTATATGATTCAAGAATAAGGGAATTACAAATGATAAAATTAATGTTTCATAAAATAAATAAAAGCGGAATTTGGATTGGAGAAATTTTTAATAATACACATTTAATAAATGACTATACAGAAAAAGTCCCACCTAACACGGGCTATGAATGGAATGAAGAATTAAACGAATGGGAATTAATACCAATTGAAAATGAAAATTTTAATATAGTTGAAATTGAAGAAATAGAAAATTCAGATAATGAGAATGAAGAAACTTAATTTTTTAAAATTCTCAAGACCTTTTTTTGAATTTCAGTTTTAACATTTATTGATTCATTTACTTTTTTGTTTACAATAACCTTAAAAATATTAAGAGCATTATTCTTTTTAATAATTTTTAAAATTTCATTCGCGCTTTTTTTAATATCAGGTTTTTTCATAAAAATTCCTATATAAAATATAATAGTACATAATGTATATAAGGATAAGAATACATTATGTACTATGTCCGATTTTAATTAATCACAATATGTGATTAATTTGTGTTTAATACTTCCAAGCCCAAAATATTCCCTTCATAAACATTTATTACGGTTAGCGTTATCCTGTCTTGCGGATTAGAGCCAGCAGATTTTCCGTATGTTGCCGAACATTCTATTGTTTGCTTGCCATCCGTGAAATAAAATAATCCATTACAATACATAATCGGATGTACAATTTCCGCTTGTGTAGAAGAATTAGAAATACAAGAAACGCTTGTACTGATTCCAGTTTCAGGTACAACAGTAATTATACCATCCCTAGTTACTAGAAAATTTAAAATCCATCTTTCAAATATCAAAGGGCGGTTAGGTGTATTTGTAGTAATACCATGAATGTCTCTAACTCTGTAAGTTGTCCCGTCAACAGGTAACGTGAATCGGACTCTTCTGTATATGATATTATTCACTGTAGCCTGATTAGTAAGGTTGCTTAAATCAGGCAAAATATTATTTTCTATTTCCTCCTCATTTTCATTTTCTTCATTATCAATAAATTCATCATCAATAATTGGATTTTCATTTTCAATTATTTCAGATTTTTCATTTTCAGAAATTTCATTATTACAAATAATATCACAATAGCTTGTTATTTCATGCGGTATATTTACAGCGCATCTTTCATTAGTTGTAAAAATTTCATTTTCCCCTGATAATAAAGGATTATGGCAAGAACCAAAATTCAATACCATAACTAAAATAAATGCTATAACTGAAATAGACATTAATGCTTTTTCAATTCCGCTTAACACTTCAAGTGTTTTATTTATTTGGTTCATTTTAGAACCTCCCATTTAATTATTAAAAACTTTTTTAATTAAATTGGGGGATTAATTTTTAAAGACAAAATTAATAAAACTGTTATAATATCGGCGGTGACATTTTAAACCCCCTTTTTAAAATACTGTTTTTATAATTAAATTATCATATAACAGGTCAATATCAGCAATTTTATCATTAATATAAAAATCAATATTTTTTGCTTTACATAATAATAAAAAATTTTCCATTATATTTTCATTAAAGACTGAAATATCAGGAATCCATACTTTTTTTATTAGCCCTTTTTTAATATCACGCAATAGATGATTATTAAATTCATAATTGCTTTTATGCTCCTCTACATATTGGATAAAATCAATGTTTTTATTTTTAATTAAAAATTCAGTCCACAATTTAAAATGGCACTTCATAAGATAATCCATACTCTTTTTATGCCTGAAATATACACCGAACATTTTTATTCTCTCCATAATACTTTTGTTAAATCGGGATTATGAATCCAAAATGGATTCCCTGTTTCAATATCGTATTTTAAAAACCAACCATTCATGTCATATAATTGCGGCGGTTCAATTTCTATAAATTCATATTGAATTGATTCAGTATGTATAGTTTCTATAACTGTTTCATATTGAATTACAGTATTTTGAATTATTTCATTTTTCTTTTTAAATAATGTTATTCCAATAATAACGCCGAATCCCAATTGATTATTTTCAATTTTAATATTATTGTTTATGTGTTTATTATTAATATCAAAATACATATTCACAAACGGCATTAATTTGAAATAATTATGAGATAACGCAATATGAAACCTTAAAGAATGTAAATTATAAAAATCTGAACCATAGCCTTCCCCACTTATCATAGGGAATAAATTTCCATAGAAAAAATAACCAATTCCAAAACCGATATTAAAAATATTAAATTCTGTAAATCCGCCTAGATGATATTCCATGCCGTAGGGGTAGCCCGACATAATACTAGCTTCCCCTGAAACATTAATATTAAAATTATTAATATTAAAATTTACGCCTAGCTGTAAATCCGCGCCTGTTGAAATAATATTTTGATTATTAAATTGTGTTGTAAGTCCGATAACAGGTTTAAAAGTAATAAATTCTGAATAACAGAAATTTAAAACTACGAAAAACAATAAATTGATAATTAGTATTTTTTTCATATTTCCCCCTTAAATAATAAAAGCCATAAAGTTATATAACCTTATGGCTTTTTTTAGCAAATAAATTAATTTATTTTAACTTATTGCTATCCTTTAATAAAATTGAATTGCCGTTGTTATCAATGCAAATCGTGAAAGTTGTTTTTTCCGTATCATTTTCTTTTGCGGATTCCTTTTTTTCTTTTTTAAAATCATTAATGACGACATATTCAATTGTTTCCGTGTTTCCTTTGTCTTCAATTAATTCCTCTACCGATTTACACAAAATAATCTGTTTGTCTTTTTTGCATAAATACCAAGTTTTATCAGTTTTATCTAAAAACTGAACCGCCGATTTTTCTTTTTCGCTTTTCACTGTTTCTTTTTCTGTTGACATAAATTCACCCTCTCTTAAAATATTATCATTCCCCTACGGGATTGATTTAATTTTTTTGTATTCTTTTAATATGTGATTTTAAAAATTTATATAATCTATCCATATCAATATCATCTATAGTTGCATCTAATTGCCCTAGGTCATAACCGATTTTAAAAATACTGAGAGTACCTGTTGTTATATTTGGGGAATAATAAGAATTTGCGAACTTAACAATTAAACCATCAATTATTTGGTCAGGTTTTTTATTTTTCATTTTTTTACCCCTTTTATTTTAATTATGAATTTCTATACTTAAACATATACTTGAAAAAAGCGTCTGATTAATTCCGATATTTGGAATTTTTTCTATGCTAATAATTTTTAATTTTCCGCACCCGTCATTAAATACATAATTTTTATCTTTTATTTTTTCATACCCATTATTAAAATGACAATAAATGGTAGTAAATATTTTTATTGCTTTTTTATCGTTTATTTTATATTTTGGATAGTATAAACTTAAATAATTAATAAAATCGAAATCATCAAAGCCAAGAGTAACAGTTTCAAGCCCGTATTTTATTTTTTCCCATAAATGATTATTAATTTTATATTTTTTCTTTAAATCAGATTTTAAAATTTCCATTTCTTTTTCATTTAATTGTTTTAAGTCTTTTAACATAATTTCCCCTTATTTAATTACACAAAATAAAAATTCAGCCTTTACACATTTCAAATAATGTAACGCGCTGTTAAAATTTAAAAAACAAACGCAGGTATAATTTTCTATACCGTGAATGTGATAATTATTTTTTAAATCTCTATGAACTTCCAAAAAGCCATTAATTGATTTATAAATATGAAATCTGTTTATAGTTTTAGTCATTTTATTACCTCATGGTAAAACGGTTATTGAACCGTAGCATTTTTTACTAGCTTTTATTTTCATTAATTTAACAGCTTTACTAAACAAGCCCGTAAATGAACCGTCAATTCCTTTCCCCTTATATCCGAAATAAAAATTCCATATTCCGAATCCGCGCGGCTTTTTACCATGCACATTTTCAAATTCGCTAGTGTAAATAACAACATTACTCTTTTTCATTTTTTTACCCCTTATATTTTGGAAATAAACTTTTCATAACTCCAAGAGTTACGCGCCGATAACCATTTTTTATATAATATGGTATTACTAAAATGTGACAGTATAAAATTTCTGTATTGTCTTTATTAATAATTGTTTCAAATTTCCCTAGTTCATAACCATCTTCATTTTTCATTTTTTACGCCCCCTTTAATTTTTCAGTTATTTACTTATATTATAAAAATAACAGACGTCTGTTATTTTGTAAACAAAAAAATAACAAATATTTGTTATTTTTATATATTTTTTTTGAATTAATGCTAACAAATGTTAAGTATGTATAAAAAAGTATACACTTTTTAAGCAAATTTTAATTAAAAACAAAGTTTTAAACTTATAAATGTAAAATAACGATATTTAAAGTATGAATATAAATGGGTATACTATAGAAGAAATGGCAAATATTTTAAATATAACTCCAGTTGCTACAAGACAAAGAATTCATGTTTTAAATAAAGAACTTAAACAGAAAATAATTCCAAAAACAACAATAATAAAAAGAGTAGAATATCCTGTTAAAACACTTGAACTTATAAGAAAAAATAAAGACCCGACACTTGACAACCCGCCCGCTCTTTAATTAATATTTAACTCATGGCAATTGTATCTGAATCGCAAGAGGCTTATTTAATCTCACTAGGATTATCAAAAGAGCAAATAAAAGAAATGCTACCGAGCGAAATTGACGCTTATTGCGAAAATACAATAAAAAAGCAAATTGCCGACTTAAATATGTATAAACCTAATCAGAAATAAAAACAATTTTATTAATATCTGTTAAATTATATTTAATCCCCGATTTTTCTAATAATTCTTTAAAAAATATTTTATTTTCAATATTCATAAAATATTCTTGTGTTTTTAAAATTCCTATATATCTGACATTTTGCCATGTATCAATATTTTTTTGAATTTCTATTAATTTATTATTTGAATAATGCTTTTTAATTTCTTCATTTGGCATATCAAAAAACTTTTGTATTTCACTGGTAAATTCCCCATTTTCATTTAGTAAAGAATTTGAATTTAAAAAATTATCTTTAAAATTAATGTCATTTTTAAATTCATTATATACAGATTCAGGAAGTCCATAATCCAGCTTTATGTCAAATACGAATAAAACTTTCCCCGATTCAATTAATAAATATTTACAGAATAATTGACATTTTTTAATAATCTTTATTAATGATAATCGTTTTTCTTCCTTATTCATATTTTCAATAAAATTAATTACTAGCTCTTTTGTATTATAATATGTAAGTTCTATTTTATCTTTATTAAACTTAATTTTTAAATTTTCTAATTCATTATTTAATTTCTCTATAATTAAATTATTGTTTTGTAAATCTTTTTTTAATTCAATTTCCTTTTCAATAGTTAAATTTATTTTATCAATATCTTTTGCAGTTTTATAAATTGATTTAAAGTTATTAATCTGAACTTGAATTTCTTTATTTTCCTTCTCAAAAATTTTAATTTTATCTTTTATTTCAGCCTGATTAATTTTTATAAGTTTTTGATTTTCTTCAATTAAAACTTTTGTATTATCATAAACAAGATAAAAGTAAAAAAAGAATAATGAAAATAAACTATCTATTTTTTCTATTTTTAATGTTTTAGGTGATTGCTTACAATCTTTACTAAAAAAATGCCTATAACAATAATGGTTTTTATCTCTCATAACGAAATATTTTAAATTACAATATGGGCATGAAATAATACCTGTTAGCATTTCTGAATTTGTTCTCTGCCTTTTCTCATTATAAGAAACTGATTTTATTTTCAATTTTTCAATTATACTTATCCAATTTCCTATTGTGATAATTTTTATCGGAAATTGTGGTGATTCAATATAATATTTTTTATTGTTCAATTCATTTAAATTTTCAATTTCATTATTCTTAAATTTATTATATAACTTTAAACCTTCAATATTCAAAATGTATCCCGTATAATTAAATTGTTTTAAAATAAAACGCCATCTTTTCGCAAGTGCAATTATTTCTTTTTGCAATTTGTCTTTATACATTCCTGTAATTATAGAATTCACATTTTCCCCATTTAAGTAGCTATTAAAAAAATATTTTAATTTTTCAATTTCTGAATCAATTGGAACCCATTTTGCGTATTTACCCTCTTTTCCATCTATTTTATAACCATATAATTCTTTATAACCGCGAATTCCCCTATTTATGGAATCGTGAATTCCCCTTTTGGTTCTAGCTACTATATTATGGCGTTCATATTCTGAAATTTGATTAAAGATACCGTGAATTAATTTATTTTGGGGGTTGTTTAAATCGTATAGAGTATCCTTTACATAAAGTAATATATTATATTTAATAAATATTTGATTAAGTTTTAATTGTGTTATTTCATTTCTTGATAATCTTGAATTTTCCCAAACCCAAACTTTTGAAATTATCCCACTTTCAATATCGGATATTAAATTCATAATTCCCTGACGATTTACAAATAAATCATTTTCATCGTCTATTTTATATCCTGATTTTCCCACATCTTCATAAGTCCGAAACTCAAAATTCCTAATTTTACAAAATTCAATTCCTGCGTTTTTCTGTTGTTCAATTGACGTGCTGTCACTATCAGCAGATGTTCTTGCATAAATCCCTATAATACTCATATAATACCCCTTATAAAATGATTTTATCATATTGTGATAATAAGAGGATATACAGCAACTCGGTTAGTTGTCTCACAAGTCCTGCATTTTTTCAGGCTAAAGCCTTACAAAAATGCATTTTTGCAATGAAGTTGTTCAATAACTGAAGTTATCGAACAACTCTAATAAAGGAAAAACAATTTGGAAAATTTAAAAAAAATACTGGACTGGACGCCCCTTCTTTTAAGCGGCGCCGGAATCACCATTTCCCTTACGGCGCTTTCCGTGAGCGCAGGGTTAATTTTAGGAATATTTCTTGCGCTGGGAAAAATATCAAAAAATAAATTTATCAGCGGGCCCTGCGCGTTTTATATATTTTTTTTCAGGGGAACGCCGCTTTTAATGCAGCTTTTATTTATTTACTATGTCCTTCCCGCGTTAATTCCGGCTCTTACAATCAACAACCGTTTTTTCGCAGCCTTTGCCGCGTTCAGTCTTAACGCCGCCGCGTACTGCGCGGAGATTGTCAGAGCAGGCGTTCAAAGCATCGATAAGGGCCAGTTTGAAGCCGCCCGCGTTCTCGGCCTTAGTTACGCGCAAACTATCCGCCTTGTGATCCTTCCGCAGTCTTTAAGAAGGCTGATTCCGCCTGTCGGCAATGAATTTATCATGATGCTGAAAGACACATCTTTAGTTTCAATAATCGCGTTAGTTGACATAACACGGGTGACAAGAAGAATCCAGGACGCGACAGGCTCGATGTTGATTTATATTCCCGCGATGATCCTTTATTTGATAATAACAGCAATTTTTACGTTTATTTTTAAAAAACTGGAAAAAAAATATGACAATGATAAAAACAGCGTCAGTCTGTAAAACATTCCGCGCAAAAAAACAAAAACCTGTAACCGCTTTAAACAATATATCGCTGTCGGTTGAAAAGGGCGAAGTCCTTTGCGTAATCGGCCCTTCAGGCGCGGGCAAAACAACACTACTTCGCGCGCTTACCGGATTGGAAACCATTGATGAAGGACAAGTCTACATTAAAGACAAGCTGATTTTTGCGCCGCGGCGAAGCAATCAGCCTGATGTAATAAAAAGCGCAAAAACAAATAAGAGCGAACGAAGAAAAATTTTGCTGGAAACCGGAATGGTCTTCCAGCGTTTTAATCTGTTCCCGCACAAGACTGTGCTTGAAAACGTGATGCTCGCGCCTGTAAACGCGCGTAAACTGCCTTTTAAACAGGCGCGGGAAAAATCAATGTATATCCTTGAAAAAACCGGACTAATAGAAAAAATAAATTCCTTCCCTTCGCAATTATCCGCGGGACAGCAGCAGCGAACCGCGATTGCCCGCGCCCTTGCGATGGAACCGGAAATCATGCTCTTTGACGAGCCGACTTCTTCCCTTGATCCGGAACTTTCAGGCGAAGTGTTAGCTGTCATTAAACAGCTCGCCTTAACTGGAATGACAATAATTATTGTCAGCCATGAAATCGCTTTTGTGCGCGAAGCCGCGGACAAAGCCGCTTTCATGCACGAAGGATCGATCCTTGAATCAGGAACCGCGGATCAGGTATTTAATAATCCCGTGAATGAACGAACAGCGCGGTTTTTAAAAAACGTACGACAGCCGATTGTTATTCAAAACTGATCCGTAACTTCATTCTTCTTTAATGCTAAGCTTGGCAAGAATTTTCTGCCAGCTGCGTTTGGTTTTTTTCTTCAGAATCATCTGGTTTATTTTCCACCATCTTTTTTGAATGATAAGTTCCCAGACAGGCGTTATGCGATGTCCGAATTCTTCTATGTAATCTGACACTGTAGTCTGATAAATTGTAATTAATTTTTTTGTCATTTCTTCAATAGACCATGTGCAGGCGTGAATTTTCGCGTCCAGGGATTTTCTTTTGTAAAGCTCAGGATCATCCAGAAGATCAATCACCCTTGCGGTAAATTCCGCCTCGTCGTTTTTAACCATGAATCCGCCGTTATCTCCGCCCATTACAGTAAGCGTGCCCATGGCGCCGATTGCGACAACAGGCTTGCCGGAAAGCATGGCTTCCAGCGTAACAAGCCCCTGTGTGTCAGTTAATGACGGAAACATGAATATTTCAGAAATTGAATAGATAAGGGAAAGATCGCTTCTTGTAAAATAACCGGGAAACAGGCAGTTGTTTTCGATGCCTGCCCTTTTCGCTTCTTCCCGGTAATATTCCAAATCAGGTCCGTTTCCCGCTATAAACAAAACTACATCAGGATGCTTTGCAAGAATTCCAGGCATAATATTTAAAAGGAATCCGACATTTTTTTCTTTTCCGATTCGGCCCGCAAAAAGAAGTATACGTTTATTTTTTAACACTGGAAATTTTTCTTCCTGCTTTTTTCTGAAATCGATAACTTCCGCTTCTTCATGCTCAAACAGTTTTATATCGATTCCTGTCGGAAGCAAAAACGGTTTAATGTTCATCTTGTAGCTGTTTAATAAATCTTCAATCTGCGGCGTAGGAACAATTACGCGGTACGATCTTCTTAAAACGCTTTCCTGCCATCTTCGGATAACAAATCTTACTATCCATGCCGGAACCATAGGAACATAATGCGGAGCGTAATCTTCCCACATGGTATGAAGCGTATAAATAACAGCCAGATTATGGGTTCTGGCGTATGAAAAACCAAAATCCGCGATAACCATTTCGGTATTAATATGAATAATGTCAGGATTAAAAGCGTCAACCTGTTTAAACACCCAGTTTAACTTGTTTGCTTTTGCGACCCTGTCTTCTTTTGATACAACCAAAGGAAACGAAGGCACCTTGACAATTTTTAAATATTTTTCCGATTCCAGTTCTTTTTGAAGCGAAACAGGATTATTTATATCCTGGGGGTAATGCGAACAGACTATCAGCACTTCATGCCCTTCTTTGGCAAGAGCGATAGAAAAAGAATCAACTGATACAGTTACGCCGTTAACCCTTGGCCAATACGCGTCTGTAAACATTGCAATTTTCATTATTACAGTTATTGTATATATTAAGGAAATAATCAATATTAAAACAGTAATTAATTATGAATAACGTATTTGAAAATTTTAATTTAACCGCCTTTCTTTTAAAAAAACTCAATGAACGCGGTATATCAAAGCCGACTGACATTCAGTGTAAAATAATTCCGCGCCTTTTGGCTGGAGAAAGCGTCCTTTTTTCATCGGCGACAGGAACAGGAAAAACTTTCGCGTACCTGCTTCCGCTTTTAACCGGACTGATCGATAAGCCGCGGCAAAAAACGGCGGGCGTCTGTCCCGGTATTCTAATTCTCGCGCCAACCCTGGAATTATGTTCGCAGATTTCATCAGAGCTTGATTTTTTATTACAGGGCACCGGTGAATCATCACGCGCGGTTCAGTCTTCGCTTGTTATCGGAAGCGTTAACCCGGACCGCCAGATTGAAAACTTAAAGAAAAACAAACCCGATATAATAGTCGGAAATCCGGGAAGGATTCTTGCCCTTGCAAAAAAAGGAATTATCAAGTTAAACATAAATGTTTTAATTCTTGACGAAGCCGACCGCCTTGTAAGCGAAGAGCTTTCAGGCGAATTAAACGGGTTATGCGAAATGATAATGAAAGACAGGCGCAAAAATGACAACGGCCTGATTCTGGGCGCGTGTTCTGCGACAATGAACAAAAAAAACAGAAAGAAAATTTTGGACGCGGTTTTTCAGACGGAAAGCGGAAAAATCAACATTCCTTTTATTGAATCGGACTCAAGCGAAATCATACGCGGAAAAATCGAACATTGGGCGATTTTCAGCGAAAGAAGGCGAAAGGATCAGACGCTGCGCTCATTGCTTGCGGCGGTAAAAACCAAAAAAAAGAAAGTAAAGGTTCTTGTTTTTACAGGCAGAAGCGATGAAGCGGGTTTTATTTTAACGCGGCTTCAGCATCACCATGTTCCTTCCGCCGGCCTTTTCGGAAAAATCAGCAAAAAGCCAATGTCAAGCCAGGAGCGAAAAGCGGCTCTTGAATCGTTCAGGCAGGGCGGCATTGATGTGCTTGTTTCCACGGATTTAGCAGCCCGCGGCCTTGATATTGCCGGCATCAATATGGTTGTCGCCCTTGATGTCCCGTCTGACAGTGAAGTTTACATTCACCGCTGCGGACGCACAGCGCGCGCGGGAAAACGCGGAATAATGGTTACAATCGGCGACGAAACGCAAATGCGCCTTCTAGCTTTACTGGAAAAAAAATTAAAAATAAAAGTGCAGCCAAAGGAACTTCATTACGGCGAAGTATGCGCTCCGCAGCCGTAGTGCAACATAACGCATACATAAAGAGCGGCAGGCGGATCATCCTGCCGGTATTTAAACAGGCTTAAACTTTTAAAAAGCAATGTTATTAAAATATTGATCGCTGACTGTAACAGGCTGATCAATACGCGCTGAATGGGAACTGATATTCATAACATTATCTTTAATATCAACAATCCGGAACGGACAGTCGCCTGCTATAAGAGAACCTGTTTGTATATCAACAATATATTTATCCCCGAAACTGGCGCGGTTTATGGATTGGTTGTGGTTATGGCCTGTAAAAATCACCCTTACATTCCAGCTTGCAAGAAGCTCGCCTACAGATTCGTAATCCCTGACAAGATAGAACTCCATTCTTTCCTGCGTAACGCCTTCGTAGGGCACAAGCCTGTGATGCATCATCGCTATTACGGATTTATTTTGAATCTGCGCTTCATTTAAAACTTCAGCAATCCAGCTTACGGTAAGCGGCCTAATCCTGCCGTCTCCGAGTGTGTTCCAGCTCCTTGGTTTGTCGCGGTAACGGTTGGAGTCAATCGAAAGAACCCACAAGCCGTCTACAGGTTCTGTAACATAACTTAAAGAATCGCTGTCGCGCATTATCGCCTGGCTGAATCCATACTCATAATAAATTTCAGAAAATTTTGTATAGCTTACAGAAGGAAGCCCCCAGCCCATGTTTCCCGTCAATCTTGTCGCGTTACCGCTGTAAATATCGTGATTTCCGGGAATCACCATTACTTTGATATTCGCGTCGCTTAGCCGTTTTAATTTTTCAGATAAAACTTCGTGATTATATAATTCGCCGTCTTTTGTTAAATCGCCGCATACCAATACAAATGAAACTCCGGCGTCAATAATCACGGAAATCGCGTTATCTAAAAGTTCAATGCTTTCCTGAAGCAGCTTACCGTCGTTTCTGGTAGCCCTTTGATAGGCAGGGTCGCTCGGCGAGCCGAGAGAAGGATGCCAGATATGAAGGTCGGTCATAACAGCGAATGACACATCAGGATACGGAGGCCCTTCGATTCGTTCGGGGTTAAAATTGTCCCTGTAAATTTTAACGCTTGCGCATCCGCCGGAAATCAGTACAAAAAGCAAAACGCCGAAAAAAACAAATTTAATTCTATTGGTTGTTTTCATTGATAGATTATAACATTTTTTGTGATTATTGGATACTTTTAATTCAAAAAACTAAACTGTAGACAAATCTACATCCCTTATCATTTTTAATGTCAAAGCTCCGGTTCTTAATTGTTCCTTTACATAGGCGCTGTACAATTTGTCATAAACCGCGATGTGCCCGAAAACCCAGTCCTTTAGGGTGCGGACAAAATTATTAGGAACAAATTTTTTGCCGTCATTGTACTCGCTCGCGGCTTCCAGAATATCCTTAACAAGACTTTCATGCATTTTCTTGTGATTATCAAAATCTGGATACTCAATGGCTTTTAAGAGCTTTAATTCGGCGGTAAAATGAAAACGGACATACTTTACCATATTGCTCATCGCGTCTTTAAATACTGTATGAAGCACATCATCCCTTGTGGAACACGCTATGTGCAGCTGATTTGTAAGCTTGACAAGTTCTTTATGCTGAACGTCGATCGTTTCAATTCCTGTGGCGTATTTTTCAGACCATGATATTATTTCGTTTTTATTATGATTTGTTTTAATATCTTTTGACATAACTTATATTGTACCCGATTTTTTTATAAAAGGCAAATAGAGAGTTTTAAACATTAAATAATTTTATTTTTACGTAACTAAACAGATAAACGCCTGCATTCAAGGTAAAACCGTTTTTCGCAGGAATGACCCATGGAAAAACTTTTTCGCGGAAGCGGACCTGTTCTGGCGATGGTTTCAAAAAGACCTGATTTATGAACAGGCGGCAAAAGGATACCGGCGGCGCGTTCACATTCCGGCCCGCCGCTGTCCGACAGGCGGAAAAGTTCATCTTCATCGTGGATATAATCAATTTGATATTTCCCGAAAGAACAAAGCCCGCTTTGCCCGTCCGCAGGGAAATTATCAAGCAGCGGCTGAAGACAGGCTGTCGCGATCCCGGATGCCGAAGTTTCCGCAAGTGCGTAATGTCCCTGCGAAATAATGCCGAAGCTGTTGCCGCCTGTTTTGGCTTCGGATACAGCCTTTGAAAGTTCCTGTCTGCTGGTTAACTGCCTGCAGGAAAAATCGGGAAGCTGCGACAGTATCGATATAACCCCGTCAAAATCAATTCCGAAAACAAGCCGGTGTATCGGCTCAAACAGGATCGCAGGATCGTAAATATTTTCGATCTCGACAAGCGCATAACGCAGCGGGTGGTCAGGCTGCGGGTTCGCGGTGGTTTTTTTATATTCGTCCCAAATCCCTTTGGCTGCCGCAAGCGAGTGATTGCCATCACCTACCGCGAACAGAAACGGCTGTTCTTTGTTATCAAACCCATACCGGTTTACAGAATTACGGCAGAGTTCATCAAGTTTATCCGCGATAAATGAAACATCATCTTCGCCTTCAATGAACCATCCTTTAACATGACCTGAATCCATCATTAGCCGCGTACTGTAACAGGGCGCGTTATTTTTTACTCTTTCGCCAAGCTCAGAAAGCAGACCGCCGTGTTCGGCGCGGCTTTCAGAATCATCAATAAGCAGAAGCACATGCGGAAGCTCAAGCGGAGCGCCGCGGCGGATATCCATACGCGGCGGCAGGCGTTCAGGCACTGTTCCTTCCGTACTGCGAATGAGCGGACGCGCGTCAGGATGCCAGTCGTATTTTTCAAGATCGATTGCCGCGACAAGCCCGCGCCTTTTTTTCTGATAAGGAGTATCCCTTTCTATGTAGACAAAACCTTTCCGCGGCGGAGCGAAGACGCCGTCATTTAAATAGCGTTTCATGTTTGAATGAATGTCCGCGATTCTTCCCGCGCGCTGCTTCTGCTGCGAATCATCATCATCTGTTAAAAAAACTTCAGGAAAAATTAAATTCAAAGTTGAAGGAGAACCGCCTGTATAAACTTTTGTTTTTTCCCAATATCCGCGATCCTGCGTAAACTGATCGCAGGCGATAACAGGCCACTTTGAAAAATCAGAAGCGCCGCGAATATCCGGCAGTAAAATTTCAGGAACTTCAATTCCAAGGGCGGCAAGTTTTTGCTGGTTGTTCATAAAGACAGTCTAACTTTACTTCAGTAAAGCGGCAGGCACCTTGCCGCCGTTTGCGGCGAGCGCTTTCATTACCTCTTTGTGAAGCCAGATGTTTTTCTCGGCTGAACCGTCGGCATGCGGGCCTGAATATTTGAGATCGGCGGCGAGTTCTTTGCGCGCCGCAAGGCTTGAGTCCAAATCAAGCGCCTTTAATAAATCTACGATAGACTCGCGCCAGTTTAGCTTTATACCCTTGGCTTTCACAAGGCCTTCAATTACCGCTTCAATATCGACAGGTTCAGCAGCGGCTTTTGCCGCGTCCTTGGCAGCCTGCGCAGCCATTGCCGCCTGCTGCGCTCTTGCGGCCTGCGCCATTCCTGCCGCTGCAGCCGGTGAAATCGCGGGTGCGGCTGTTTTCGCCGCGGAAGCCGCGGGTGCGGTCTTTGCAGGTTCTTCCGCTTTTTTACCCAACACTTTGTTTTTAATAGAATCAAATATACCCATTTTTTGCTCCTTTTTTAAAAGATTATCCGGCAGTATTTGTCAGACCTAATATTTATTTTACAATCATCATCCGCATGAACACAAGAAAAAAATAAAACTTATTAAAACGGTTTCTCAACAACACTAGTAAAAAATATGTTATCATATTGGCATGAGTAACAAAGAAAACCTTGAATTAATTGAAATGTTTAAACGGCTGCGGGTCACGGATATCCGTGACGGAATGGACTGGATGGGCTATCATCACTACGGATCGGTCGATTATAAAATCCGGCCGCTTTTCCGTCCGCAGGCAACCGTTATCGGTATCGCGAGAACAGCGCGTTATATTCCTTACGAAGGGCCTGTTCCGGCTCTGCCGCCCGAAAAATACCGCGAATGGGTGAATATGTACTACAACACAATCTGCAATGACCCGTGGAGCAAAGACATCCAGCAGGGCGATTTTATCTGCCTTGATGTCGCCGGTATCGACGTCGGTCTGCTCGGCTCAAACAATACTCTGCATTGCAAAAAAGCGGGCGCGGTCGGATTTGTTACAAACGGCGGCGGAATCAGGGATACTGACGAAGTTGTCATACAAAAAATTCCTGTCTGGTCATATTTTATTTCACAGCCGATGGATCAGGCGCGAATACGCTTTATCGAAAAAGACATACCGATAGCGATAGGCGGCGTAGCGGTATACCCGGGCGATGTTGTTGCAGCAGACGGCGACGGAGTAATCATTGTTCCGCGCAAGGTCGCGAAAGACGTTGCAGTTTACGCATGGCAGGAAGCAAGCGCCGATAAAAAATCGCGCAAACAGCTTTACATCGATTTGGGAATGGAACTTGACGATACTGTGGAGTAACAAAAATAAATGTTAGTTGAAAGAACTCCGGTTAAAAATTTAATTTTTATGCGGCTCAATCCGGGCGACGATCTGCTCGGCGCTCTGGAAAAAGGAGCGAAGGATTACAATATAAAAAACGCGGTCATTCTTTGCGGAATCGGTTCAGCGCGGAGCCATCATTTTCATGTTGTAGGCACGCGTGAAAATCCTCCGCGCAACGATTTTGTCAAAGATGAAAAAGCGTCCGACATCGCGGGCATAAGCGGCTACATAATCGAAGGCCGCGTTCACGCGCACCTTCTCCACTCTGACACGGAAAAAGCCTTCGGCGGACATCTTCACGAAGGCGTTGAAGTTTTAACGTTCGCGATAATCACGCTTGCCGAAGTTGATTATGATTTTTCATCGTTTGACAGTATAGGCGATATTGAAAAACTCCGCGCGCACTAACCGGCTTCATACAGATTAGAACCGCGCAGCATATCGATCGTAGCTAAATTTCATCAGCGGGTTTACAATATATTAATGCAAGCCCAGCGGCAGTCTTATTCACAGGAACAGCGTCTCAGGATGAATCATCAGATGCTGCAGTCGATCAAGCTGATGGAACTGCCTGTGGCTGATCTGCGCGAAAGAATCGAGCAGGAACTTGAACGCAACCCCGCGCTTGAATTGATCGAAGACAAAAGCACCGTCCCGCTTGACGAAGCGCGGGCGCAGGGCAGCGAAAAATATGAATACTTTGAAACAACTTCCGATCCGGGAAGGCGCGAGGCGCAGGCGTCCGACGAACACAGGCGTTTTATCGAAGGCGCGCTGACGCGCCCGGAAACGCTTCAGGAACATCTTCTGCGCCAGCTTCAGCTTGAACCTGTCGGCAATGAACTGCGCAATACAGCGGAAACATTAATTCAAAATCTAAATGATGACGGCTTCCATATTGAAGAACCTGAATCGCTTTTCGCGCAGCCGCCGCAGGGGCTTGAAAAGGCGATGGAGCTTGTCCGCGGGCTTGAGCCTGCCGGTACCTGCACAAAGGATTACCGCCAGTCGCTCGCAGTTCAGATAGCATTACTCGGCGACGCTCCTGCGCCGGTGCAGGAAATTGATAAAGTACTGGATAATCTTGAACTGATCAAAATGGAGAAATACAGCGCGCTTGCGAAAAAAACCGGCATAAACGAAAACGATGTTTTTGATATTTGTGAATACTTAAAAAAACTTTCGCCGTTCCCGGGACGCGCCTTTGAATCAAGGCATAATGAAATTCGCTATGTCACGCCTGACGTAAAAGTAATAAGGGATAACGGCGGATTTTCCATCAATTTGAATGACGAAGCTTTCCCCGTTCTGGGAATAAATTCCGCTTTTGAAGAATTCGGCATCTGTCCCGACAGGGCTGCGCGTGATTTCGCCCGCGAAAACATACGGGAAGCGCGGTTATTTATCAGCCATTTAAACCAGCGCAGCCAGACTTTAGTCCGCGTCGCAAACGCAATTCTGGAATTTCAACGGTCATTTTTTATAAAAGGTCCGAAATTCCTGGCTCCACTCACGCTTGGCGATATCGCAAAAGAATTAAACGTCCATGAAACGACTGTTTCGCGCACCGCGAACGGAAAATATATGCAGACCGAATGGGGAATTTTTGAAATTCGCTACTTTTTTACCAATTCTATAAGCGGAGCGGGTTCTTCAGGCTCGCAATATTCAAAAAAAAGCGTAAAAGAGATAATAAAAGAAATTATAACTATGGAAAACCGGCTTTTGTCGGATCAGGATATTTCTGTGCTATTGGGTAAAAAAGGAATTGCGCTGGCACGCAGAACTGTGGCAAAATATAGGAAGGAACTTGATATGGGTTCTTCATACGATCGAAGATTGTAATATATAGAATGCAATTACAATCGAAGATTGGAAACAACAATTTGAGGGGGACAATATGAACTTGGACATTAAAGCCGTACATTTTTCAATGCATGATGACGCGAAGGATTATTTAAACAAAAAAATCGAAAGGCTCCACAATGTGGAAAACATGATTGTAGATTTAATAATTTTAATAAAAAAGGATAAAGATTTTGAAGCCGAAGCGACGGTAAATTTCCGCTGGGGCGTATCAACACACGTAGCCGAAAAAGATTTTGATCTTACCAAAGCCATTGATAAAATGATCGACAAGCTTGATGCGAAAATTATCAAGGAAAAAGAAAAAATGAAGGAAAAACGCTAAACTCCATGGGAAAAAACACAAAAGATAAATCCGCGAAAGAAAAAGATTTTAACAAATATATAACAAGGATCGATAAAGTCTGCAAATGGATGACAAGGGAAGGCATCGCCTTGATAGTTATCGAAGACACCGAAACAAGACGCGATCAAAATATCCGCTGGCTGACAGGGCAGCCGGGCGATTCGCTTTTTCTGCTTTCACGCGAAGGAAAGGCGGCTCTTGTCGCATGGGATGTCAACATGGCGAACATTTACGCCAAACAGTCAGGGGTTCCTGTTATCGCGTATGATGATTTTGACCGCCGTCCGCTCAGGGCGGTTTCCAAGCTTGTTAACGTTATGGAAATTCCGTCAGGATCAAAAATTGACATACCGGGCTGTACGCCGTATCCGCATTTCTTAAAATATGTGGGCGAACTTTCAAATTACGATGTTATGTGCAATGATAACGGCGCCGCGTCTGAAATAAACAGGCTGCGCGCTGTAAAAGACGAAGAAGAAACCGCGGTTTACAGAAAAGCCGCGGAAATTACAAATGAGCTGATTGATTCCCTGGAAAAAAAAGTCATATCCGGCAAAATAAAAACAGAATCGGACGCGGCCTTGTTCATAGAAACCGAATCAAGAAGGCATGGCTGCGAAGGATCAAGTTTTGAAACGCTTGCCGCAGGGCCGCAGAGAAGTTTCGGAATCCACGCGTTTCCCGCGTGGACAAACGCGCCCTTCGGCGGGCAGGGGCTTTCCATTCTTGACTTCGGCGTAAAACTTAACGGGTACTGCACCGATGTTACGCTCACATTCGCCCGCGATTTGAATCCCAAACAGGAAAAAATGGTTTCGCTTGTGGAAAAAGCCGCGAAAACATCAATAGCAATGGCGCATAACGGAACGCAGGCGCGGGAGATCGCGAAAACGGTTGACGCTTTTTTCGCGAAATCCGGCAAAAAAATGCCGCACGGTCTAGGACACGGCGTCGGTCTTCAGCCGCATGAATTCCCGCCTGTAAGAAGCTCGGCGGATAACGAATGGGTTTTAGAACCGGGAATGATTATTACGCTGGAGCCCGGGCTTTACGATCCGCTGCTCGGCGGATGCCGGCTTGAAAATGATTTTCTTATAACAGAAACAGGGCATGAAATGCTGACATCCGCCCGTATTATCCGCCTCTAGGCTATGCAGAAAAAAAAAGATATTATGAAACATTATGAAAGTCTGGATTAAATTATTAATCGGTTCAGTTTTAGGAATAACAATAGGCTTGCTGCTCCCCGAAAATGAAAGCGTGTATTCAAGCCTTTTATGGATTGAAAGACTTGCCCTGAACATCGGGCGTTACGCCGTGGTTCCGGTTTTGCTTTTTTCGCTGACAATATCTGTTTACCAGCTCCGTTCGGATAATCATTTCTGGCTGATAGTGCTAAAAAATATAATTGTAATTATAGTGATATCCGCGTTTGTAATTTTTTGCGGAATTATGGTAACGACGATCTTTTCGCCTGACAGAATCCCGATAGAAACAGTTGAACAGGCGGAGATGTTAAGCCTGAGCATCGCGGAAAATATTATCGATTTATTTCCTTCCAATATGCTGAGCATACTGTCAAACGAAGGCATATATCTTTTCCCGTTCTGCATTTTCGCGTTCTTTTTAGGCATGGGTTTAAACTATGACAGGGCTTTTTCAAAGTCTGTAATTTCGCTTGTCGATTCGCTGTCGCGCATTTTTCTGCATATTACGTCATTCTTCTCTGAAATTTTTGGAATTTTTTTAACAGCCCTTGCCGCGTTCTGGGCGGTTCGTTTCAGCGATTTGCTGCAGGCAAAAGTTTACAAAGACCTGATTATCATGCTGGGCGTGTTCAGCGTTGTCCTGTGTTTTATAGTTCTGCCGATGCTGTTGTATTTAATCAAGCCAAAAACAAATCCGTGGCGGGTGCTGTACGGTTATATAGGAGCCGCGCTGACCGCGTTTTTTTCAGGCGATATAAATTTTTCAATTCCGGTACTGCTTCGACTTTCCAAGGATAACCTTGGAATCAAGCGGCGTTCAAACGCATTGTCTCTCGCGCTTTTTTCAACCTTCTGCAGATGCGGCAGCGCGATGGCGGCGGCTGCGGCATTCATTGTAATTATCAAATCGTATTCGTATTTAAGAATAGGCACAGGCGATCTTTTAACAATCGGTTTATACGCTTTTGGAATTTCGTTTGTGCTCGCGCGGCACCCGGGCGACGGCGCGTACATCGCGCTGGCCGCGCTCTGCCTTGTCTACGGCGGCGGCGAATACAGGGCTGCCTATTTAATTATGAAGCCAATGGCTTTTTACCTTATCGCGATCGGCGCTTTTATTGACGTAATGATCAACGCCTTCGGCGCGTATGCGATTGCGCGTACCAGCGGCTTTACGGAAGATAAAGGCGTTTCGTTTTTTGTCTGATGACCGCCGCGGGAACACTGCTGACAGAAGGGATCAAAATACTCTGCGGCGGCGATGAAGACATAGACAGTCTAATCGCGCCGAGACGCGGAGAAGTTACCGCCCTGCTGGAACGTTATATTAAAGAAATTGAACTTTTTAACCCCGCTTACGGTCTTGTCGGCGCGGCTGATACAAGCGAGCTTGTAATTAAACACATACTCGATTCGATCGCGCCTGCCGGAATAATAAAAAGGCTTCTTGAAAGGCAAAATATCAATGATAATGAAAACCAAACAGGCGTTAAATATAAAATCGCAGATATAGGTTCAGGCGCAGGGCTGCCTGGAATCCCGCTTGCGATAATTTTTAACGGCTGCGATTTTACGTTAATCGAAAGAATGGGACGCAGGGCGGGCTTTCTTTTAAACACGCAGGCGGCGCTTTCGCTTTCCGGCATCAGCATAGAAGAATGTGAACTTGAAAGATTCGCGGATAAAATGCCGGATTCATCAGGATTTGACTTAATCACATTCCGCGCCTTTAAGCCGCTTGAACCCGGACTTTTAAAAAGCCTGCAAAAAATATGCGCGCACAGCATCAGCTGTGAACGCCGCGCAATCATCGCGGCTTACAAGGGAAAACGCGAAAAAATCGAAGAAGAAATGTCCGCTTTGCCGCAGCTTAAATGGGAAGCGCTGCCCTGCCCCGTACCCTTTCTTGATGAGCAGCGGCATCTGCTGGTCATCAGCGGATAAAACCGCTATTTTTGACTATATCAGCGGCGTCAAAATACCGATAATAAAAAGAGGAGCTATTTTGGCATATAAAAACGTTCTGTCTACATATAAGGAAACAACGGTAAAAACCGCGGGGCAGGGTCAGCTTATCGTTATGCTCTACGACGAAGCGGTAAAGCAGCTTACAAAAGCGGCTGAACTTATAGATTTAAACAATAAAGATAAAAAAGAACCCGGCAGAATTGAGCAGATCAGCAAGGCAATTATGAAAACCGAAGAAATCCTTACAGAGCTGATTGTATCGCTTGATTTTGAACACGGCGGTGACATATCTAAAAACCTGTTTTCACTTTATACATGGTTTAACAGGGAACTGGTCGAAGCGAACATCAATCAGGACATCAAAAGAATGTTAGCTGTCAGGGACATGCTCGCGGATCTGAGAAACACATGGAGCGCTGTCGCGAATCAAAGCCCCGCCGCGAAACCAAACGAATCGGTGGGATTAAATATTGCTGGATAGGAAGTGAGTATGGCAATTTTGGCGGAAAAAACCGCGGTAACATCTGACATAGATTCCGCGGAGCTTGCGCAGAGAGTCGCGGTTTTAAAACGGTTTAAAAAACTTTTAACGCAGCAAAGGGACAGATTCAAAACCTATCTTGATTTACTGGATAGGCAGCAGGGTGTAATTGAATCAGGCAGCGCGGAAGACCTTTTAAAATATGTAGAAATAGAAGAAAAAATTGTCGCGGATATTTTTTCGATCCAAAAAGTTATCGATCCGCTTGAAGAAATGTATTATTCGATTGCGGCGGAAAAAAGCCCTGACAGGTTTCATAAAAACATTGACGCAAGCAGCCGGATTAACAGCAGCGAAGATGTCCCAGGACTTAAAGCTTCGCTTGAAAAACTTCAAAGCGAGGCTGTTATACGCTCTGCAAAAAACAAAGAGCTGCTTTCAAAACGAATGCTGGAAATCCGCTCGGAAATTAAATCGCTCAGGAACAATCCTTATAACGGAAGAAGCTCTTACGCAAAATCAAACACCGCCGTTATCGTTGACCTTCAGGGTTAATATCCTGCTTTAACCCATGTTTCGCCGTGTCCGGAAAATGACGCGCCTGAATCAATTTTGTAAACAAACATCCGGCCTTCCATAATCAATGTGATATTCTGGTTTGCCGCCTGATACGTTCCGCTGTATACCCTGTTATTCGCTATGTAACTTAAAGTGCCGTATGTTGCGGTGCCGGCAAAAAATATATTTCTGTCGCTTCCTGAAAGCTTGTAACTCCCGGGCTGAAACTCAAACAGCTGACTGTCAAGAAAACCGGAAATGCCCCCCGAAGCCTGCTGCGTCTGAGAAGAAGGCGCCGCGGCAATCTGATTCGCCCCGCGCTCGATCAAAAAATCGCTGATTTGCAAATTCCCGTTTGACTGAGCTATCGAAAGCGCGCTCGCTCCGTCCCTGTTTCTCGCGTTGATATTCGCGCCGCGCTCTACAAGCAGCCTTACAAGCTCAAAATTGTCATGCCTTGATGCGTAAAGAAGGCATGTCATTCCGTCATAATGCCTGCTTGCCTGCGGATAAAAATAATTTACGTCAACGCCCGACTGTATAAAACGCCTAGCAAGATCGAATCTTTGTCTTTCCATTGCTAATAGAAGTATCTCGCCGTTAGCTGTCACTCCCCTGTTCAGTAAATATTGAATGACAATATCAGGCTGATTCATGTTTATGGCGGTGTATAAATCAAACGCGCCCGGGTTGACATTGTACCTTTGAAGCAGACTCAGCACGCTTAACGCGGTCTCTCCGTATGAATATGTCATTGTAAAATTTAAAATCAGGTTTTTTTCGGACGCGGGCACAGAGTTAATGTTTCGCGTAATTATTCTTTCTATTACGTTATAATCATTCCTGATTAACGCGTTAATTAAATCCCATTTGTAATCATCCGCGAACAGGTTCGCGCAGCAGGCTGCGCAGAAAAAAAGCAGCGTTATGGCGGTTAATTTTTTCATTATCGTCCCCTCCCAAAAGAACAATAAAATTTTTAAGCGTATATTAAATGTTTATTACTTTATCCAGTCTTTTATTCTCCGCTTCCAGAAGTCTTATCTGACTGTTCTGTCTTGTGATTTCCAGCTCAAGAATTTCTTTTTTCAATTCCAGTTCCCGTATTTTATCTGAGCTATTTTTACGCCTGTGCGAAAGCACTATCGCGACGATGGGAATAGATAACGCCATCGCCGGAATAATTAAAGCAATAAATGATGCCATGAAACTCACTCCATTTTTACAAAACCAGCTTGGTGGACGATACTGGGTTCGACCGTGACTTCTGCTTTAATAGCATTCATCACAAGGTTAATTGGTGGGCGATACTGGATTCGAACCAGTGCGCACTGTCGGGCTGCTAAAGCAGCCCTTGCCTTATCGTCCTTGCAGCTCTTACTTGTGCTACGCTGTTTTGCCTTACCTTACCCGCGCCCTGCCGGGCGCATCTATTTAGCGTCTACCGTGTGTTATTTCAAATACGTCCACCCAATTCTATAAAAAATAATAATAAAAGTCAAAACCAGCTTGGTGGACGATACTGGGTTCGAACCAGTGGCTTCTACCGTGTGAAGGTAGCACTCTCCCGCTGAGTTAATCGTCCACCAAGCAGTCTATCATTATCGTGGCTTCTGCCGGGTGTCAGGCAAATGCTACTCTGTTTTTAACGCGTCGTCAAAGGCGACATCGGACGGAGAAAAATTGATGTTCTTTACAAATTCGAGGGCTTCCTTCGCGCCGACTTCCCTGTTCATACCGGAATCTTCCCATTCAACCGAAAGCGGCCCCTTGTAATTGATCGCGTTAAGTTCGCGGATGATATTTTCAAAATCGACATCGCCGTGGCCGAGCGAGCGGAAATTCCAGCCGCGCTTTACGTCGCCGAACGTTAAATGCGATCCGAGAATTCCTGTTCTGCCGTCCAGGGTTACAGCGGCGTCCTTCATGTGGACATGCCAAATCTTTGCCGCGAAGTCGCGGATAAAAAGATGCGGCGTAATACCCTGCCAGATCAGGTGGGAAGGATCAAAATTAAAACCGAGTGTTTTACGGTTTTTGAATTCCTTAAGAAGCCGTTCCGCCGAATAGTAGTCAAAGGCGATTTCTGTAGGATGAACTTCGAGCGCGAACTTTATTCCGTTTTTGTCAAACTCGTCAAAAATAGGAGACCAGAGCTTTACAATCTGCGCGTACGCGTCATTAATCATCTGCTCTGTAGTCTGCGGAAATGAATACCAGTACGCCCAGACAGGGCTGCCCATAAAACCGGTGACAATTTTTACTCCCATGTTTTTTGCCGCGGCTGCCGCGTACTTCATTTCCTGAACAGCCCACTTGCGGATTTCTTCCGGTTTATCGGCAAGGTTTGACGGCGCAAAACCGTTAAGGCGCGGATCCCAGTTGTCGCCGACGCACTGGCCGATCAAATGGGTTCCGATTGCGAACACCTTTAAATTATTATTTTTTAAAATTGTTTTGCGTTCTTCAACATATTTAGGATCTGTCGCGGCTTTTTTAAGATCAAGATGATCGCCCCAGCAGGCAATTTCGATGCCTTCATAACCGAAGGATTTAACTTTTTCGCAGAATTTATCAAAAGGCATATCAGCCCATTGTCCGGAAAATAAAGTAATCGGTCTTGTCATATATTACTCCTGGATTTGGAAATCTGTTTTTAACAGCTCATTTGGCTACAATATAGATTAAAAATAAATAAAATGCAAGTATAGGTAGGGAAATATATGTTTAAATTGAGGATTTATCATTTGCCTGTACTGATAGCGGCCGTTTTGATCGTTTTATTATGCGTATTAATGTCAGGCTGTTACACCCTTAAACAGGGCGCGGCGATGATTGGCTATCTTAACAGGGCTATTCCGCTGGAAAAGCTCGATGACGCGGAGTTTACGGCGCTTGTATCCGATATCCGCAAATTCGCTTTGGAATATCTTGGTCTTGCGGAAAGCCGCAATTACACAACTTATGTAGAAATTGACAGGAATTATCTTGCGGCGATTGTATCAGCTTCGGCAAAAGATTCATTTAAACGCTATGAATGGTCGTTTCCCGTTGTCGGCAAATTGCCGTACAAGGGTTTTTTCAATGTTGAAGACGCCCGCAAAGAACAAGCAAAACTTGAAAAACTGGATTTTGACGTTTGGATACGCGGAGTGGACGCGTTCAGTACATTGGGCTGGTTTAAGGACCCGCTGTATTCTTTTATGCGTAATTATTCTCCTTCAAGACTCGCTGACCTTATAATCCACGAGCTTACGCATGCTACAATTTTTTTAAAAGGACAGGTATCGTTTAACGAAGAGCTTGCGGAGTTTATCGGCAGCAGGGGAGCGAGGCTTTATATAGAAACGCGGTACGGAGTTGATTCCGTTGAATACCGCGGCATTTTTTCTTCTTCATCGGACAGCGAAAATTATGTAAAATTTATACAGGAATTAATCGCTGAGCTTGATTTACTGTATTCAAGCGGAAAGGGAAAAGAACTGATATTAATTGAAAAAGAGCGGATAATCAAAAGCTATCAGGTGCGTTTTGAAGCCGAATACGACAGCGTATTTTCAAGCGATAATTACAGGGGATTCCCGCAGATGCAGATAAATAACGCCTATCTTGATCTGTTTAGGATTTATTACACGGAAGATAATTTTTATGACGAGCTGCTGGAACGCTGCGCGGGCGACCTTAGAATTTTTATCGCGGCTGCAAAAAAAATAACAGCCCGCGGCGGAAATCCCAGAACGCAGCTGGAAAATAACGTGAACCTGCTGATCAGGAACAATTAATAATACAATTCCTGATACACTCTGCCAGCCGCGGGAACTCTTCTGCCGAAGTCCCGCGTTTCATAAATTGTAACTGTTTCCACAAGCAAATCCGCAGGTAGGCTTGACGCGTTTACCCACCGCTGAACCCTTGTCATCCCGCCGTTATACGACATTAGAGCAAGCTGTTCGTTGTTAAAACGGTTAAAAAGATAATTATAATAATACGCGCCAATGTATACATTCGTAAAAACATCCGTAGAATCAATGACATTATTCTCGCCGAAAAAATTCGGGCCGCCTGTCCGCCGTATGCGATCGGCCATATCGCGCGCGGTATCAGGCATCAGCTGCATGAGCCCTACGGCTCCTGCGTGCGATATGACAGCGCTTTGAAACGCGCTTTCCGTGCGGATAAGTCCGTATAAAAGCGAAGGCGCGGTGTTAAGCGCCTGCGCGCGCGTTTCTACAAGTTCAAGATGCGGCCGCGGATACATCAGTTCGATATCGCGCCTTGTCCTTTGGTAGCCTTCATTATTAACGTAAAGACTGACAACGCGGATGGACTGCGGATAATTTTCCGCTTCATCAAGAGCGCTTGCGGTTTCGCGAAGTTCATCTGGGCTCATGCTGTTTTCATGAAACCTGATATATGGAATAGAAAAATCGGCGGCGCCGTTTTCAAAAAAACCCAGAATAAAACGAAGCAGCTCTGTGTCAGTTGCGGATTCATTATCAGGATTGTCAGGAAAAATTAAGACCGGCAGATCAAGCGCCTTTGCGCTCTGCACGCGGTAGTAAAGGGCTGGTATTAAAAAAACATCGCCTGCGTTATACGCAAGATGGAAAAAATCATCAGAGCCGGCTGTCTGCGAATTAATGATCTGCGCCGCGGCGCTCATGTTCGCCTGCGATAAATATCCTTCCTGAATCGCGCGCGCGATTACCCACGCAAAACCTGCTTTTAAGCCGTAATCGTTTGTGTCCTTGATAATTCTGTAAGCCGTTATAATTCTTGTCCAGTCCTGCGCGCTGACAAGCCTGTGAAGAAAACTTTCCATAAGATCATTAATGTAATTGCCATTGCAAAGATACGGAATATATTTTTCAAGCCGTTCCATCGCTGTGTTTAAATTTCCTGTAAGCGACAGATCCATCAGATACCAGATACAAGCGTCATTTTGTTCATTGTCAGGCGCAAGAGAAAGAGCCCTGTCAAAAAGCGAAAGCGCCTGAACGCTCTGCCCCGTACGGCGCGCGATGCGCGCGGCATAAAAAATCAACCTGTACCTGATTTCGTCTTCCGATATTGAGCCTGTAGCATCACGCAGATTTGATTCCCACTGTAAAAAAAGATTGACTCCTTCAATGCCTGCTTGAGTATATTGAAAAGCCCTTCCCAGATCATTGATTAAATTCGGGTATCTTAAAAAAAACCGCGGCATATCCTGCGGCCATATCCTGTTAGCCGAAACATTTACGTCCTGCGGAGAAACCATGAACACGCGGAAAAAACGCAGCGCGTCGTTGTAGCGAAGATGCGTTATCGCATAACGCGCTTCGATTGCCGCGTATTCTTCATCTGAAAAATAAACGTGATGCCTGCCGCACTCCTTAAGAATATATGACCTTGCTTCGCCGTATGAATATGAAGTGTCCTGCGCGGATTCAAGCAGAAAAGAAAGAACGCGCTGCTTTAACTGCGCGCTGTCTCTGTTTAATGAAGAATCGCCGCTTCCAATAAGGCTGAACGCTTCGCCCCACCATGACGACGCTTCGCTTTTTAAAAGATTGATTGTACCCGAAGAAAGTTCGGCTCCCTGCACCATTAAAAGAGCCAGCTGTTCAGCCGCCGCCTGTCTTGCGTAAACATTAGAACTAAGAAGGGCGTTTTCGAATAATTTGATTCTTTCAGGCCTTTTTTCGGCGTCAGAGGCGTCAATCAAAAGGCCAAGGTAAAAATCATTGTTGTCAGTCTGGGCATGCTGCGACGCGCATGAAACGGCAAAGAAAAACAAAAAAGAAAACAGAAGAACGCGGTAAAGAATTCCGGTTTTCATGCGCGGAAGACTTTGCTGCACGAATCGCATTATCGCCGGAACCTAATTTCTCGGAGGAATGCGGATTGTTCTGCCGGAAATAATCAGATTGGGATTTCGAATATTATTAAACTGCGCGATTCTTGTAAAAAGCCAGGGATTGCGGTAAAACGCTTCGGCAATATCCCATAATGTGTCGCCCCACCGGATTGTATAATTAACGCCTTCCCTTGGAATTGTTTCAGGTACGTTATACGAAGCGACAGGCGGATTGCGCCCTGACGACATCACCCTTGCGGCAGGCTGAGTAACAGGCGCAGTAATTACAGGCGGGGGTTCAACAACCTGAATTACGGGCTCAGCTTGAACTACAGGTTCAGACTGCGCCGCAGGCTGTTGAGGCTGCTGTACAACAGGCTGCTGCTGGACGGACTGCGATGTTTGCGTAACAGCAGGTCTGTCAAACCATGACTTTACAACATTTAATCCGCCGAACAAAAACAGCCATGCCGCGGCAAGCGCGAGAATTAAAATCAATCCGATTAGAACAAAAATCCATTTTTTGGGAGCCGTTTTTTTCTCTTTTCTGATTTTAGCCGCTTGATTATACAAACCCGAAGGAGGCTCTTCGTTTGATTCAAGTTCAAAATCGGGGATTTCAAGGTCGCGCGCGGTTTCATCCATGGACTTCAGCGAAACTGTCAGAACACAATGCTCGCCGCCCGAACCGTTGTCAAGATCGATCGCGTCAGCGACAATGTTACCGTCTGCGTCTGACGAAATCACCATTTCGATTGACGGCTCGCCTTTTTGTTTCGGCTTGATATTTTCCACGACCACCGTGCCGATATACTGCGCGTCGGTCATTATATTTGTGGTGCTTCTGTATAAATCGATTTGAACGCTCGGCTGGTTATCATGAACTGTGGTAAGGATCAGTCTTTTTTTAATTAAGGAGTCTTCTTCCAATATGGGGTAAAAATCACCATTGGCGATTTTAATGCCAATATTTGATGCCATTATAACAACTCCTTCTCCCGCACGCCTGCGCGTGCATTTTTGGACAGGCAAAAAACAGGTTTTTTTAAATTTAGACGCTGAATTTGCCTTTGTCAAGACTTGAATAGTCCAATTAAGTTTAATTATCGGCAAAATCATTGATAAAAAGCATAAAATCATCCGATAATATATGGTATGAGTCCGGTTTTATTCGGCGTTATAGCAGTCGTACTTGTTGTAACAGTAATTATTATGTTAAGGGGATTTCTCAAGGGCGCTTCGTTCGGCGGCGGAAAACATTCCAGGGATTTGGACGCGGCTGTAAGGGAAGCGAACAAACGTCTGTCGCAAAATCCAAACGATCCTGAAGCTCTTTACATTCTTGGCAACGCTTATTTTGACGAACAAAACTGGGACAAGGCAATGAAAACCTTTGAGCATCTGACTGAGCAGCTTACACCGGCTGCTATTCCCGGCGTTGATAATTTTCAGGCTCATTTAAGATACGGTTTATCCGCAAGAAAACTCGGCATGCTTGAACAGGCGTACAAAGGGTTTTCGATGGCAAGAGCGATCAGGCAGGATAATTTTGAAGTAAATTACGAGCTTGGCGCGCTTGAGTTTGAAAGAAAAAATTATGAAAAGGCGGTAATGCTTTTAAAAACCGCGCGCGTACAGGACCCTGAAAGCCCCGCCGTTCTCCGCTATATGGGGCACGCTCTTTTCAGGCTGAAAAAACCAAAAGAAGCGATGAGTTTTATCCGCAAGGCAATCGACCTTGCGCCGGACGACAAGGAATCGCTTTACACGCTTGCCGAATGTTATCACGAAGCAAACCAGACTGAGCAGGCGCTTCGCATTTTTAATCATCTGCGCGCGGACCCTGCTATGGGGCCGAACGCCTGTCTTATCGCAGGAACAATCCATCTTGATACAAGACAGCACGAAGCCGCGATACAGGATTTTGAAATCGGCCTGCGGCACGCGAACATAAAAGCCGATATTCTGGCGGAGCTTCGCTATAAGCTCGCGACAACGCTGATAAAAGCAAACGAAATCGGCAGGGCAATACCGTACCTGAAACAGCTTCAGGCGGAAAACCCGTCGTACAAAGACGTGCAGGTTCTTCTTGGAAAATATATCGAGTTAAACGCAAACCGCAATCTGCAGCTTTTCCTTATGGGATCTTCCGCGGATTTCGTCGCGCTGTGCCGCAAAATCGTAATGACATATTACCCTAAGGCAAAAGTAAAAATAACAAATATTTCTGTTAACAAAAGCGAATGGGCTGATATTCTCGCGGAAATTGACACGACAAAGTGGTCTGATGTAATCATGTTCCGTTTTATCAGAACCCAGGGCTCCATCGGAGAACTTGTTGTCAGGGATTTCGGCGGGCACCTGAAGGACGCGAAGGCAGGCAAAGGTATTTGCATAACTGTCGGCGCGTATACGGAAGAAGCCAGAAGATACACGGAAGCCCGCCTTATCGATTTAATTGAAAAAGAACAGCTTCAGGCAATCCTTAACAAGCTGGATGTAAAAGGCCCCGCAGCTAAAAAATAAATAATAGAGTTGTTCGATAACTTCAGTTATTGAACAAGTCCAATGTCATTTTGAATTCCTTAAAGCAAGCAATAAAGGCAGATGATCGCTTAGCCCGTATCCTGTGCGCGGATTATACGGAACCGGAATCCCCGCAGAATCGGCAAACGGCTCTGTATTGACAACAAACGCCCTTTCAAATTCCCAGCCGGTGTCATTAAAAAACTGATAAGAAAGCAGAAAATGATCGATTGTTTCCCAGTTGTATTTGTAGTAGTAAGACCCGTTTTGCATTTCGCGTATCCAGGGAGAAAAAAGAGTAACCGCGGTCTGCTGAAAATAAACAGGAGACGGCGGCATGTTTCCGCTTATCACGATGTAGTCTTTCTGCTCCGCGCCTGTAAGCTGCGCGCAATAAGGATCGTCAGGTAAAAGCGCGCTGATATAAACAGAACCCTGTCTGTAAAACTCATCGTAATTTTCGTTTAAATCGCCTGCGACAATAACGCATATTTCAGGATCGCTTTCCCAGAGTTCGCGGATGCGCCTTAGAATCACACGCGCGGAAGCCTTGCGCACATTTTCCGTAACATCATCCCCGCCAATTTTAGATTTCCAGTGGCAGGCAAAAATAATAATATCATCCGCTTCTGTCTGAACCCTTGCTTCAAGCACAGGACGCGGAGTAATTTCGCCGTCTATATTGATTGAATGGGATTTAATTTCAACTAACGGAAAACGGCTTATAATTCCAATCCCAATCGCTGAATCCGCGTTACCCGCAAAGTGGCTCCACGAATAACCGCCGCCAAGCGCCGAAGAAAGGTCTTCCAGAATCCTGAGCGATTCAATTTCCTGAAACATGAAAACATCAGGCTTCGGCTCTATTTTGCCAATCGCCGCGGAAATCGTATTGATTCGCCCCATGTATTTTTCCGCCGACCACCCTGACGACAGAAGGAACTCGCTGTATTCATTGCCGTTATCCGTTCCGTCAAAAAGATTGTGAATATTCCATGTCATCAGGGTGATGTTCCCTGAAACCGCCTGCGTTTCCGGCTCCGGCGTAACACAGCCTGAAACCGCCGCCCCCGTCAAAATAATGAATAAACAAATGTTGATATTTTTCATAACAGCCCCCATAAATTGATTTACCATATATGGGCGCGAACCCGTCGTTTTGCATGACCGAAAATGAAAAAAAATACATATTCGCGTTTTTGAAAAAGACTCTTGACAAATAATATCTAATGTATTAAATTGTATTTACAATGTATTAATAGGGGCGATATATGGCAACAATTCAAATAAGGATAGATGATGACTTAAAAATAGCAGCGGATTCTCTCTTTTTTAATCTTGGGATGGATACATCAACAGCTGTCAGAATATTTATAAAAGCCGCTATCGCAAAGGATGGATTGCCATTTGCGGTAAAAATGCGAAAACCAAATGCCGACTTACAAAAAGCAATTGAAGATACCCGCAATCGCCGTAATCTTCACGGACCGTATAAAACGGCGGAAGAAGCCGTTGCCGCAATGCTGAATGATTAATATATGCTAGAAATTGTATTTACAAATAAAATGAAACACGATGTTAAAATAATTAAAAAACGCGGCAAGAATTTATCAAAACTGACAGAAACTCTAAATTTACTGGCAAGCCGAGAACCAATGCCTAAACGATATAAAGATCATCAATTAGCTGGGAATCTTAAAGATTTCAGAGAATGTCATATAGAACCTGACTGGTTATTAATATATCAAATATTTGATGATATATTAATACTTTCAGCTTCCGGCACAGGTACACATTCAGATTTATTTTCCTGATAGTGCCAGATATTCCATGCGATGCTTCCCTTTGGTCGGCGAGTTTGACTAATATTGTTATTCTGTATAAAAGCGAAAGCGTTCCTGTTAATCTTACGTGATCAATACTTGGCATAAAGTTGAAAATATGTGATATTATGTATGAAAGCGGTTTTCGTTTATTTAAATTACGGAGGAAAGAGCAATGAATCTTACTGAAGCCTCAATTAAGGTTGACAGTATTGTTGATGATTTATTTATTTCCATGAATGAAACACAGGTTGAGTGTGTTTTTTCTAGAAACAGCATAAACGATAAAATAGAACGTATTTTATTGCTAAGAAAATGCATGCATGTTGTTGATACTTCAAATTCTAACGATTCCATTTCTATTGATGATGAATATACTGATGAATTGGCTATATTTCTGGATGGAAGATGGAGATTACTGGTGTAAATGGACAATACTGTATCGGGTAAAATCCGTAATGAATGGGCAATTTCTTCTGAAATAATCAACCGGTATGAATCTTTCTTTTACGACATAATAAGACCTATAATCAGAACAAACTACTTATCACATTTAGTTGCAACTATAGAAAATATGGTTAACAACCGAAGAATGGATAAAATCCTCTCTATTGCTAATACAGCTGAACTAGGTGATGTAAATCAATTACGAAATTTTCTTGCAAGTAAAACATTCAGACTTTATTCCATTATTCTTGTACCGGTTAATTTAAAAAGAAGAGCTACAACGCGATACCATCCATCCGGAGCGATTATTTATTACAACTCTTGTTATGAGGAAAAAACAAAAAGAATACTTATAGCTCATGAAATAGGCCATATTGTAAATAAAGAATTAATGGGAAATACTGAAGACTCCGAGCAAACAGCAAATTTATTTGCATATATTGCCATGTACGATAAAAATCAATTCTATTCCGAAGAATGCGGAAAATTCATTACAAAAAGTGATATGCAAATCTTAGATGAAATTATATGTGTTTGTCCGACAACGATTACTTGAAACTTTTCCAAAAACGCGAACCTGCGGTTCGAATGTTTTGGAAAAGTCTCTATAATTAATAAGGAAAAATTATGGAAACAATGACAGAAGAAGAAGCGTTTGCTTTAGATGAATACTATGCGATATTGTTAATGAAATGGTGCAAAAAGAACTTGCTGCCGCGGTATAATTACTCACTCTTTTATTCGTGCCGAAGGGTTTAATACCCAGCTGCTCTCAGCAGGGTTGTAAATTTCACTTGACATTAATTATAAATTCTGTAAATATTGATATATGCAGACAGCGGTAAAAATACATTCAATAGTTTCCTCTTACCCCGTGCGCCACGTTATGTTAAATCAAACCAACAACACATTTACGCATGCTTTAATGAGCCCCGGGCGCACCGCTCGAGCTAAAGTGTTCGCGCCATTGTCGATCTTGTTAACCCTTTTCGTGCGCCACGTTATGCTAAATCAAACCAACAACACGCTTGCGCGTGCATTACCAAACGCCCCCCCCCCCC
>Ga0209755_10001104_pt1 | contig 44634 bp, 61 predicted proteins | sample TergutCo191P1_FD_187301 | JGI IMG/M metagenome (GOLD analysis project Ga0209755, IMG submission 187301) | Cornitermes sp. P1 segment gut microbial communities from Petit-Saut dam, French Guiana - Co191P1 (SPAdes) (version 2) | ecosystem: Host-associated > Arthropoda: Insects > Digestive system... | reverse complement strand
CCCCCCCCGAAAAAAATATATAAATAAATCGCAGCGCAACCCGTAGGGGCGGCTACTGGCCGCCCAACGTTCACATAGATATCCCAAAAATGAAAGGAGATGGTTAAATCATGAACAACAAAAAAACCACAATTTCAACGCGGAGGGTAATTTTCGCATAACTCTCCGCAAACCAAAGGAGAGTGTCATGATAAAATTCAAAGAAATAATCGAAGACAATTATTTTGAATATGCTGATTTGGAAGCAACAGAAGAACAGCGGCCATTTGTTTATGGCCCTGTATCCTCTCTTGCTCATGCCTGGCTATATGGGGATAGGGCGCGCCCTTTCGCCATATACAATGACGAAACCATGGTCGGATATTTGATGTTTGACATTGATTATCAGTGGGATGACCCCAGAAAAACATGCGCCATCTGGCGACTGCTGATTGACAAAAAACATCAAAGAAAAGGCTATGGCAAAACCGCCCTAAAAATGGCGATTGATTACCTAAAAGACAACCACGACCCCGATATTATCAGGGTAAACCTACTTTCGGGCAATGACATCGCCGAATCAATGTACAAAAGCTTCGGCTTTACCCCCAGCGGAGAAGTGCATGGCAAACAATTCACAATGCACCTCGACCTCCGCCACACCGACTAAATTACAAAACCCCCTCTGCATTTGCAGGGGGGGGTTATTTGTGTTTGCTAATTCATTGTAAATGGCTCGAAATCGTGATTTGCAAATCGAAATCCGGTATTATCAAACAACACCTCGGCGGATACACGCCCCAAGAAAAACGGCATTGCCAGGCTTTCATAAAGCGCGCCTATCCCAACCGAAACCGCAATCGCGCCATCCGCAATATCAAATCCCACAAGATGTCCATATGCCAGCCGCACAAAATCGCCCTCAAGCCATTCCGCATCCGTCCTATAAAACCAACAAATCACATAGCTTGCCCCATTAAACAAAATTTCTATCGCAGGGCCGCCTTGATAGGGCATTGCAACAAGGGGATTGTCAAACCAAAGCGAGGCCTCATGTCCCATAAGGCTGGATTTGTTATACAAAAGCTCGCCATCTTGCACGCGCAATTCAATTAAATGCAAATTTTGAACGGATGTGCCAGTACCTCGCCCGGCGAAAATTATGAATGCATATGTGGATTTTTCGCCGACCGTGCCAACATAGAGCAATTCCGGGACTACCCCGGTATGCCCCGGCGTATGCCATGGAAAAATCAGGGTGTAGCCATTATACCACAAAGTCATTTCATCATAATTGCTATACAGAAAAAGTCCGCGCTGGGGCAGGCTCGCCACAAGCGAAAAAGCCCATGTCGAATCGTCTACCGCGCAAAAATACGGCGCATCCAAAGGGTTAGTCAAAGCCGGCATCTGCGCCGCGCCGCCACATGATGCTAATACCAACACCAAAACACATAATATTACTACTCCGCATCGCACTCTGTTCACACCCCTGACTAATTATTCGCAAAACGATAGGCTTGCCAAATGGCGTTTTGCATTTGCTGACCCCATTGGGGGTTGCGATTGACCACGCCTAGGAAATGGATGCAGATATGGCCATTTTTGCCATTGTCAAAAATCGTGGAAACATCATGGGGCATGCCGTGGATGGAGGCGGCGAGGGTGCGCGTGTTGCCGTAAATATCCACAAAGGTGGTGATTATAGGGCGGGCATCCCATGACCAGCGGCCGCCCAGCGATTGAAACAAAATATCCGTATCGGCGCGGGTGATGGTTTCAACATCCGCATGCCGGCCATTTGCAAACATTCTAACATAATATGTAAGCCCGGAATTAACATCAAAAACCCGCATTTGCGCCCCCATGGGCAAAATCCGCTGAACCTCGCTCCATTGCAGCATTTCAACCGCGCCGGCATAGGCGGGACGCGCGATAGCGGTATTCGCCAAAGCGGCAGGGGCGACCGGCGGCGGGGTAAATGGCCGCAAAAACTGGGTATAAACATACCCGCGCTGCTCGCCCACCGAAATAGCGGAAAAACCCTCGGGATTATAGGAAATCATTGTGACAATAGTGCCAATCGGCAAAACCCGCATCCGCGGATAATGCAAATCCGGCCCTGAGCGGAAATTGAGGGGGTCGGTGGTGGCAAATAGGGCAGGCGCAGGAATATAATCCTCGCAACAATTTTCACAATCATAATCGGGCATCAAAAGCGGATGCTCGTCGTAATCATCAATAATCAGGGGCTTGCCCTCGGTGGCAAAAACCGCGGCGGGCAAAGCAATCGCCGCAAATACCAAAAGCGCGGCAACCATATATTTACAAATATTTTTCATAAAAAAACACCTCTGCATAAAAACGGTAGTTTATACGTTAATTCTACCAGATTCGTCAAAAGGTGTCAATTATTTATTAAAAATTCTAATGTCAATATTAAAAATTATCAAAAATTATTCCATTTTTTGGATGCGCAACATCAAATCCGAAACGGCGCAACGGACGGTTTTGCCGTCAAAAAGGACTTTGTTAATTTCCTCTACAATCGGCATATTCACCCCATGCTCCCGCGCCAAAGCCAGCGCTATTCCGGCGGCGTGGATTCCCTCAACGGCCATGCCGATTTCCGCCATAGCCTCATCCGCGCTGCGCCCCTTCGCCAGCAATATCCCCGCCCGGCGGTTGCGGCTATGGGGGCTGGCGCATGTTACCACCAAATCGCCCAGCCCGGAAAGCCCGGCAAAAGTCGCGGCCTGCGCGCCCATCGCCACCCCCAAACGGCTGATTTCCGCCAGCCCGCGGGTGATTAGCGCGGCCATGGTATTGTCGCCAAAGCCCAGCCCATCGCACATCCCCGCCGCCAGGGCGATAATATTTTTTAAAGCACCGCCCAGCTCCGCGCCAATCACGTCCTTAGACGTATAAACCCGGAAATTTTCCGCGCTAAAGGCCTGCTGGACGGTTTTCGCGCATTCGTCATTATCCGAAACCGCTAAAATCGCCGTGGGCAGGCCTTGCTCCACCTCCTCGGCATGGCTTGGGCCAGTCAAAACCGCGATATGGCAATTGGGCGCGGCCTGCGCCAAATACTGGGAAAGCCTAATATGCCGCGATTTCTCAAAGCCTTTCGCGGTGGAAACAATAATGCTGCCCGGCGTAAAAAGCCTGTAAAATTTTTCCATAATTTCGCCAATGGCGGCGGAGGGGGCGGCGTATACGTATAAATCCGCGCCATCAGCCGCTTGCTCCGCATCCCCGCAAACAAAAATCCCATCAACAATTTCCGCCGCAGCATCTATTTGCCAAGCCGCCACACTATGCCCATTTTTTGCCAGCAATGCGGCCAAAGCCCGCCCCCAGCTGCCATATCCAATCACACAAATCCGCAAATTCTCACTCCTAGTTTATAACGACTAGTTCCGAATTCCCAAAGCCGCCGCCGCCCCGCGCGAATCCAGCAAAATCTCCATCACCCGCTCATTATTCCCCTCGCCAACGGCGGCAGTCAGGGAATTGCGCAGGTTTTCGGCGATATCATCATAGCCCATGGCGGCCAGCTCGTCCATGATATTTCGCGCCTCAAAAAGGGCATCGCCCATATCCCGATTGCTGATTTCCGCCGCCAAAATCTGCTCGCGGATAATGCTCATATCCGCATCCAAATTAAAGGCTGCCTCGGCGGCGTGGGTCAGCCTTTTGGCGATATCCGCCGGGATATTTTGTCGATATTTATATCGCAAATTATGCTCCAAAACCGCCCAAAAATCCATGGCCTTTGTGCGAATCTGAATCTCGCAAAAAATATCGCTCCGCAGCCCATCAGGCCCAAAAAGCGCGTATTGCACAATCAAATGATAGCTGCGATATCCCGATTCCTTTTTGCGGGTAATATAGTCCCGATGCTGGACAATCCGCATATCCTCGCGCTTTGTGATAATATCCACAATCGTGGGAATATCATCAACAAAACGGCAAATAATTCTAATTCCGGCAATATCTTCCATTTTGCTCTCAACCTCATCCAAATCAAACCCTTTGCGCTCGGCCTTCGCCATAATGCTGGGCACGGTCTTTACCCGCGCCTCCAGGGCAGAAATGGGGGATGTTTTATGAATCAACTCATGTTGCACCGAAATATTGTTAAATTTTACCTTTAGCTCCTCAATCAGCTGCCGATAAGGCATTAGCCGAATTTCCCAGTCCACTATGTCGCCTCCAAAAAATTGTTAAATAACATTCATAAAAATATCTTGCACATCAATAATTAAGCCATCAAAATTTGAAACCTTTATTTTGGTAATTGTTTCGCGGCGCGATTCGGCCATATAAATATAATCCAGCGCATATTTTCCATCTCGTAAATGAAAAACCTCAACGGTTTTATTGCCAACATCCACAATCCAATATTCCCGCACACCATGTTTTTCATATGCGTCTTTTTTATATCCGCGGTCTAATTTTGTGGTGCTGCGGGATAAAACCTCAACCACCAAATCCGGCGGGCTTATAATATCGCCGTTTAGCGCAATGGCCGGATTGCAAGCCACCATAATATCCGGCGCAAATTTGTCTTTTTCTGAAACAACCATTATAGTATCAGTATAAACTCGGCAGGGCTTTCCTTTAAAGTAGTTCCAAAGAATCGCAATAAGATTGGCGGTAGCTACACCATGTTCTGCTCGGGCTGGTGCCATAGCTACTATCTGCCCATCGATAATTTCCTCACGGTCATAATCTTCGTAAAAATCTTCATAATCTTGCTTAAGTAAATTTGACATATTTTTCCTCCTCTACAATGGCATACTGGGGTATGCGTTTAGAGATAAATCGTCGCGATGGCCGCGGATGTGCTTGTAATAGCCGCAGGCGGCTATCATGGCGGCGTTGTCTGTGCAAAAAATTGGCGGCGGGATATTTAGGCGGATGCCGCGGGAATCGCAGGCGGCGGCCATTTTTTCCCGCAGGGCGGAATTGGCCGCAACCCCGCCGGCTATGGCGAGCTTGTCCGTCCCGATTCGCTCGGCGGCGGCCAGGCTTTTTTGCACCAAAACATCCACAAGCACATGCTGAAATGAGGCGGCGATATCAGGTTTTATAATATCGCGCCCCGCCATTTGTTGGCTATTTATATGATTCAATACGGCGGATTTTAGCCCGGAAAAGCTAAAATCCAAGCTATCGGCCTCTAGCATTGTTTTCGGAAAGGCAATAGCGGTGGGATTGCCAATTTTTGACAATTTGTCGATTTCGACCCCGCCGGGATAGGGCAAACCTAGGCTGCGTGCCACTTTGTCAAAGGCCTCGCCAGCGGCATCATCCCGAGTGCGCCCCAAAAGGGCATAGTCCCCATAATTCCGCACATGCACCAAATGAGTATGCCCGCCGGATACCACCAAAGCCGCATATGGCGGCATCCATTCAGGATTTTCCAAATAATTCGAGCAAATATGCCCCTCGATATGATGAACGCCAATCAGCAGCAAATCCCGCGCAAAACAAAGGCCTTTGGCGAAATTTAGCCCGACCAAAAGCGCGCCCACCAGCCCGGGGCCATTAGTCACGGCGATGGCGTGGATATCAGATATACTGATATTTGCGACAGCCAAAGCCTCGGCCACCACCATATCCACTTTCATAATATGGTTGCGCGAGGCGATTTCCGGCACGACCCCGCCATAGGCGCGGTGGATATCGATTTGGCTGTGTATTATATTGGACAAAACCCGCCGCCCATCCGCAACCACAGCGGCTGCGGTTTCATCACAACTACTCTCTATTGCCAAAATATTAACACTGCTCATAATCTGGATTTTTCCCCATGGCGGCGTTTTGCCCGCCGCGCTATCAATAGCTGCAAACCCGCCAGCCCCGCAAATAGCAGCAGCAAAAGCCAGCTATGGCGGGTGACATATTGGGTTAGCCAATTTAGATATAAGGAAATATTATACATTACCCCGGAAATAAAATCCACGGCGGCAAATGCGGCGGTTTCAAAAATCCCGGCGGCGGCATACCAGCCATTGGCCAGCAATGCCTCGTGGGCCTCGTATCGATAGACCAGCAAAATGGCCATAACGCTGATGGCTACGGCGGTTATGGGCAATAGGGCGAAAACGAGATTGTCGATAAATCGCGCTTTCTTGGCGGGGGCGGCCTTTGGCGAATAAATATCAAGCTCGGAAACCCGCGCCATAACGGCATCCGCAAAGCCCTCTGGTGCTTCGATTATCTCTAAATCTCCAAACCCTTCCAAAATTTCGCTATAGGCGGCAAAATCTGCGACACAATTTTCACAAACCTCCAAATGCGCCTGCAAAGCCGCGCTATCAGCCTCATTCAGCGCGCCGTCCATATGCAAATTCATAAAATCATTTGCGATTTTACATTCCATAGCTTTCACCTCGTTTCAAATCAACAAGATTTTCCTTGAGCATTTTGCGCCCGCGGAAAATTCGGTTTTTCACCTTTGACAGCGGCTCGTCGGTAATATCGGCGATTTCCTGATAACTCAGCCCCTGCTGGTGATACAGCACAATCGGCACGCGATACATCTCCGGCAATCCCTCCAGCAAACGCCGCAAAAGGGCACTGAGCTCTTTCATGGCATAAACCGTTTCCGGCTCGTCGGTGACAGGAGCGGCCAGGATGCTCTGCGCATCCTCTAAATTCACGGTTTCCGCCCTCTTTTTGCGGCGATAATCAATCACATGATTTGAGCAAATCTTAATCGCCCATGTGGAAAACTTATATTCCGGCTGATACCGCGCCAAATTGCGGTAAATTTTAATAAAAACCTCCTGCGCCAAATCGTCGGCCTCCATTTTGCAATTTACCATGCGCAAAACCACGGAATAAATGAGGTTTTTATACCGCCCCAAAAGCTCGTTAAAACAAGCATCATCCCCGCCAACACAGCCAGCAATCAGCTCATAATCACTCATCTCACGAAAATTCAAAATCCACCACCACACTCACAAAAAATTTCCTAACATACCATGATACGCAACGCGCTCAAAAAAGTCTGATATTTAATTTCTACTATCAAGCCAAGCCACCGCCGCATCGGATACGACCTTGATATTATCAGGCTCGAATGGGGTTAGTAGGCCGGCGTCTGTTATTAGCTCTACAAATGTTTTTGTGCCGGCAAAGCCTACTAGGCGGCGGTATTTAGCCCATGCGGAATCGGGGTTTTGCTGGTTTTCCGCCCAGAATGACAGAGCCATAATTTGCGCCAAGCAATAGTCGATATAATAAAATGGCGAGCCGTAAATGTGGCCTTGCATTTGCCAACGGCGACCTTCTCCATAAAATGGAAAATTATCCATATCCAGCCAGGGGCGGTATTTTTTCTCTAGGGCGAGCCATAGCTCATTTCGTTGAGATGGGGTCATATCGGGGTTTTCGTAGATATGATGCTGAAATTCGTCCACCATTGTGCCATAGGGAATAAATGTCAGCGCGCCGCCTAGGTGGCTATCGTAGTATTTCTGGGTTTGGTCGCCAAAAAAGCCCTCCATCCATGGCCAGGTAAAAAATTCCATCGCCATCGAATGAACCTCCGCCGTTTCCATAGAATACCGCTTTAGCACCGAGGGATAGATATCCTGCGCCACATAGCCCGCATAGGCATGGCCGGCCTCGTGGGTCAAAACATCGATATCGCCGCTGGTGCCATTGAAATTGGCAAATATAAACGGAGACTTGTATTTCGGGATATTTGCGCAATATCCGCCCGCATTTTTGCCCGGGCGCGTCAGCACATCAAAAAGCTCGTTTTCCAGCATAAAGTCGATAAATTCAGCGGTTTCGGGAGATAGCTCATGATACATTTTTTTGCCATGGGCAAAAATCTCGTCCGGCGTGCCTTTCGGGGCAGCATTGCCATCGGGATATTCAAAAGCATCATCGTAAATTTTGATATCGGAAAGGCCGATACGCTTTGCCTGCTCTGCCTTTAGGCGGCTCACGATAGGCACAATATATTTCACAACCCCCTCGCGAAATTTCGCCACATCCGCCTGGCCGTAGCAATTGCGCTGCATACGGTAATACCCCAGCTCGATAAAATTGGCATAGCCCAGCGATTTAGCGATTTGGGTGCGCTTTGCCACCAATTTGTCAAAGATAGAATCAAACTGCTCCGCCCGCTCTAAAAACCACGCGCTGGCGGCATTCATAGCCCCTTTGCGAATATCCCGGTCGGGATTTTCATAATATGGGCGAATTTGGGCGAGGGTGAGGGTTTTGCCGTCAAATTCGATTTGCGCCGAGGCGATTAGTTTGCTATATTCATTTGACAGCTTGCTTTCTTCTTGCAAATCCGCCACAATCTCGGGTTTAAAGGTCTTTTGCGCGATTTCGGCATTTAGAAATAGCAGATTGCCCCATTCGCCCTCCAAATCCGCGCGGAATGGGGAATCCAGCAGGGCTTTTACAAATTGCTGATGCAATGCCTGCAATTTTGGCCCGGTTTCTATGGCAAAATCCCGCTCGCCGCTGTAAAATTCGTCGTTTGTATCCAAAGTATAGCGGATGCTGGCAATGCTAAATAGGGACTGCACCTCGATATTAAAATCATCATATTCTTTGTAGACCGCGAAAACCTCATCGGCAGAGGCCGCCGCTTTAAGCCGCGCCAAAAGGCCTGTTAATTTTTCCGAAATCAAATCAAAATCCGGCCGGGTATAGGGCATTTGTGAAAATTTCATCATGATTTCTCCCCTCAAAATAATTTGCTAATTTAATTATATCTCTACAAACAAATAAAGTCAACATTATTTCAGACTTTTGGATAAGTTTGTACGTATTTATTTTCGAGAAAGTCGCCAAAGGGGATGGCACCCATGATATAAAACAGCTGGTGGCGGTTTTTGTGTATGCAAAGGAGTTGGATTTTTTGGAAAAGATTACAGTTTTTGACAGTCGCGAAAATGTGGTCGGCAAAACCTATGTGCGGCGAGCAAAGCAGCTTGTTATCAAGGGTCGCGCCCATTGGAGCGATGATGGCCGCGCCATAATTTTGGCCGACGACGACGAAGATTTTGAAATGGAGGAAACTAATATGGATATTCCTAATACTAATGGCAAACTAGCCGATTATGGCGTTCGCCCAGCCCCCGAGCCGCCCCCAGCCGAGGCGGATAATGAATTGCTAATGTATATCGCCCGGCGAAATGTGCGGGAAAAACGCAATTTGTTTTGGCATATAATTGCGATGCCTGTGGTATTGATTATTTCGTGGATTTTGACTGATGGATTTCATTTTCGAGGCCCCATATCCGCCGATTTTGCTGCAGGTGTATATTTTGTCTGGAGCATAGTGGTGGCGCATAAAATTTGGGGCAGAATGCGCGCATGGATGCGAAATCGTGGCTATCGCCGCGACCCATTAGCCGCCGAATATGAACGCCTGCGCCATATGGACCCCCGCGCGATTCGCAATGAAATGAAATAATTTTTTAAAGGCGGCCAAATGGTCGCCTTTTTAACTTGCGTTTTAATAGAAATATATGGTATAATTATTTTGGAGGTGATTTTGATAATGAAGAAATATTCACAATGGATGGCGGATTCGCAAATCGATCGGCGACCGCTGCTAACAGACAAATGGTCCTATGATTATGGGCTGGTGCTAAAGGGCATGGAGGAGATTTATAGCGATTGCGGCGATAAAAAATATGCCAGCTATATCCTAAATACCATGAATTGGTTTGTAAATGACGACGGCACAATCAATCGATACAACCCGGAGGAATATAATATCGACCATGTAAACCCGGGCAAGGTAATGATTTTTTGTCATAAATTTAGCGGGGATGAAAAATATATCCGCGCTATGCATCATATCCGCGGCCAACTTAAAACCCACCCGCGCACATCTGAGGGGGTTTATTGGCATAAAAAAGTTTATCCATATCAAATATGGTTGGATGGGCTTTATATGGCCGAGCCTTTTATGGCGCAGTATATCAAGGAATTTGGCGGTTGTTTTGATGATATTATCAATCAGTTTGTTTTGACGGAAAAATATACGGCCTGCGAAAAAACCGGGCTTTTGTATCATGCGTATGATGAAACCAAATCCATGTATTGGGCAAATCCGCAGACTGGGCTTTCAAAGCATTTTTGGGGGCGGGCTATTGGCTGGTATTTGATGGCTATCGTTGATGTTTTGGAATATTTGCCAAAGGAGCATGCCGGCACTTCGCAGATGGTTGATATTTTGCATAGATGTTTGGATGCAATGCTGAAATATCAGCAGCCGGAAGGGGTTTGGTATCAAATTGTCGATATGCCGGATGCAAAGGGCAATTATTTGGAGGCCTCGGCCAGCTGTATGATGCTCTATGCCTTGGCTAAAGGGATTTTGCAGGGGCATTTAGACAGGGAAAAATACCTGCCCCCCACCCGCGCCGTATATGACGGGATTATCACCGAATTTGTTTCCGAAACGGACAATGGCTTTTTGAATCTAAACAAAGTGGTGGAAGTAGGCGGCTTGGGCGGCAATTTTGGCAAGCGACGCGATGGCAGCTTTGCCTATTACCTAAGCGAAAATATTACCAGCAACGACCCCAAAGGCCTAGGCGCATTTCTAAAGGCCTATGCCTATGCAGAAAGATTAAAAATTTAGGAGGAAAATAAAATGGATTACACACAAATGTTTTGTTTAAAAGGGAAAATCGCCCTGGTGACCGGGGCTGTGCATGGGATAGGGCTGGCTATTGCCGAGGCTTTGGCGGATGCGGGTGCTACCATCACTTTTTGCAATCTGTCCCAAGAATCCGTAGATAGCGGCATGGCCGCCTATAAAGAGATGGGAATTACCGCCCATGGCTATGTTTGTGATGTTACTAACGAGGCGCAGGTTGTCGATATGGTGAAAAAAATCGAGGCGAGCGTTGGCGTTATCGATATTTTGGTGAATAATGCCGGAATTATCAAACGCACCCCCATGCATGAAATGACCGCCGAGGATTTCCGCACGGTTATCGATGTGGATTTAAATGCGCCGTTTATTTGCGCAAAGGCTGTGATTCCCGGGATGCTCAAAAAGGGCGCGGGCAAAATCATAAATATTTGCTCTATGACCAGCGAGCTAGGGCGCGAAACCGTTTCGGCATATGCGGCGGCAAAGGGCGGGCTGAAAATGCTGACCAAAAATATCGCCAGCGAATATGGCGGCCAAAATATCCAATGCAATGGCATAGGCCCCGGCTATATCGAAACCCCGCAAACCGCGCCGCTGCGCACGGATGGGCATCCATTCGACACATTCATCAAAGCCCGCACCCCCGCAGGCCGCTGGGGCACAACCAACGACCTAAAAGGCCCGGCCGTATTTTTGGCATCCAGCGCGTCGGATTTTGTTAATGGGCATATTTTATATGTGGATGGCGGAATTTTGGCCTATTTGGGCAAACAGCCGTCGTAAGGAGGGTTTTGCATGTATCATTACGAGTTTGTTACGGTTAAACTCAAAAAGGGTTTTACCGGGGTGACGCTGGCCGAGCATCGGGAAATAATCGAGGATTATGCCCGGCGGGGCTTTCGGTTTGTGAATTATATCCCAACCCGCGAGGCCGGCCATGGGATGCTGTATGAAATCGATTTGGTATTTGAAAAAAATCAATAAAATTTTAACGGGGGGAATGACGAATGAAATTTCCGGCAAAAAAGATAATTGCGGCTTTTGCGATTGGGCTGGGGGCTGTGGTTTTGGGCTTTTTGCTTGGCAATCTTTTGGGCTATCGTCATTCCTCCCGCCGCATTGTCAGTATGATGGGAGGGCGCGATATCGCCGCCGCCGCCGCGCAGGATGGTTTAATCGTATATATCATCCGGCGGGATGGGGGCGGCTATGACCTGTATCCATTTACCCAAAGTGTGATTTTTGGCGGATATCGCCGGGGTATTCGCAATCATTTGACCTCGCTGCATTATTCCGGCGAAATGCCCGGGCGGCGGTCTGTCTTTTTCGTTAATATCACCCCCGCCGGCATCGAGTTTTATGAAAGCCGCTCCCGCCTGATTTCCAGCCATATTTGGCTGGGGGTGCATAGCTTTTTTATTGTTTCTTTGGTGGGTTTGCTAATTATTCGTGTTTCTTATAATAAAAAATATCCAGATGATTATTACGACCCAAAGCCACCCCTGAAAAAAGCCCAACGCTGGCGGATTGTCCTAATCGGCCTAGGGGCGAGCATATTAGTTTTGCTAATAACCGAGCTAATCCATCATCCCTATTCCCTGCGCCATGTAGAGGAAATAAAGGCGGGGCAAAATGTGCTATCCTATGGCCACGAGGGGCAGTTGGTGGCGTTTATGGTCTATGACGATGGCTATTTTGTGCATGGCTATTCTCGCAGCGGCTTTATAAATCGCTATCGCCATTCTCTCACTGTGCCGCGCGTCGGGTTTAATCTTCCGGGATTTCAAGGCAGGCAATATACCGGGTTTTTTGTCGGAAATATGCTGGCGGGATTTCGCCGGATTGTTGTCACCATCCAAAACCCCGGTGCGCCGCCGGTTTTCCATTATGCGACCGCCGATTTAAATATTGTGCCGCTTTTCGATGTGATAATTTTAACATTAACAAACATGGCCATTGTTCATACAATAATAAAACACAGGCAGGAGTGGGAGTTCTTAAAAAGCAGGGGCAGAGGAGGCTGACTTCATGAAAAAATTATCAAAAAAAGACCAGTTTGCAAATAGCATCAACAAAGAATTTGGATACGAGCGGGCTGTAATGCTAACGCGCCAAGAGCGAGCCGCCCTGCGCCCAAAAATCGGGCTGGGCACACTAGGCGCGGTTTTGACCCTGCTGGCTTTGGTCATGGCTTTTTTGTCTTGGCACATAAATTATCTATTTTTTGACAATATACAAATTTTAGGTTTCACAATCCCCAGCGGGGTGATGACATTTAGCCTGCTGGCGGTGCTGATGCCGGCTTTGCTGATAGGGGGATTTTTGCTGGCGCGGCCATATCGTGGCAAGCATTTCGGCGCGAATTTCGCCATCGGCGCTTGTTTTATCATTGTCCCCACCCAAATCGCGGTGGCCATAGTTGTTTTGGTGGGCATCAGCCCGGCTTTGGGGGTGGTCGTCCTTTGCATTGGCCTTTTTTTATCGGCCGCGATAGCCGCGATTTTTTTCCGCAACAAAGCCCTAAAGCCGCCTATTATTGATGATGTCCCTCGCGAGCATTAGGCGTTGACTTTTTGTGGCATTATTGTTATAATCGTTATTATGGGGGGATTTTATGAAAATTGATACGAATAAACTAATCGAACATGCCCTAGAGGCGCGCGGGGCGGCCTATTCGCCATATTCGGGATTTCGCGTGGGGGCGGCTTTGCTGGGGGCTGATGGGGTCGTTTATACCGGCTGCAATATCGAATCCGCCGCTTTTTCCCCGACCATCTGCGCCGAGCGGGTGGCGATAGCAAAGGCCATATCCGAGGGATGCCGCGATTTCGCCGCTTTGGCGATTGTGGGCGGGCCGGGCGATAGGCTGATTGCGAATTGTTTTCCCTGCGGGGTTTGTCGTCAGGTTATGGCGGAGTTTTGCGGCGGCGATTTTGCTGTTATTATCGCCGGGGGCGCGAATAACTGGCGCATTGTCACCCTCGCGGAGCTGCTTCCGCATGTTTTTAATGCGGAATCTATGAAAACGTAGGTGAAAAATGATTATTGCCATTGATGGCCGCTGTGCCTCGGGGAAAACCACTTTGGGGCGCGAGCTTGCCAAAAAATTGGATTGCAATATTATTCACATGGATCATTTCTTTTTGCGCCCCGAGCAGCGCACCGCCGAAAGAATGGCCAAACCCGGCGCGAATATTGATTATGAGCGGTTTTTGGGCGAGGTGCTGCCCCATTTAAAGGCGGGCGCGGCTTTTTCCTATCGCCCATTTGATTGCCAAAAACAGGAAATGGGCGAGGAAATTTTTATTAAAGCCCATGATGCCTGCATTGTCGAGGGTTCGTATAGCTGCCACCCGGAGCTTTTTGACAATTATGATTTGCGCATTTTTTTGTCAATATCCGCGGACGAGCAAATGGCGCGGATTATCCGGCGGGATGGGGAAGAATATGCCGCTGTGTTTCGGGAAAAATGGATACCTATGGAAGAAAAATATTTTGATGTTTTTCAGATAAAAGAGCGTTGCGATTTAGTTTTTGATACGGAGTGATGACATGCTTTGTGAAAATTGTGGCACGGTAATAAATTCCGGCGAGCAGACTTGTCGCAATTGCGGCCAAGCTCCGCGGCGGCGCTCCCGCGCCGGGCGGATTGCTATTATTGCGGTTTTCGCGCTGGTGGTGCTGGCTGTCGGCGGGTTTTTGATTGTGGATAATTTTGTGCTAGGGCCGGATGAGGATTTTTTTGAATTTGTCGGCGGTATTTTTGGTGCAGACGCCCCGGATAACGGCACGATTGCCGTCCCCGTACCCTCCCCCACCACTCCCCCGGCCGACGGCGCAACCACCCCCCCAGTTGTTTTAGACAGGGCGCAAATGCTAAATATCGCCCTAGCCACCGCCGAATCCTATTTGCGGGATAATTCGCGAAATACCCCCTTTATTTCCCGGCTAGGCCATCTATTTAATGCCCAGCTGGAAGAATTTGTCACTATCGACACCCTAATCGCCCAAGGCCAGCTATCCGCGGATTTTGCTGATTTAAATGCCCAGATTTTATATTTGCGACCGGGCGATCTTTCTATTTTCGAGGAAATGCAGATTGGCAATGGCAATCGGATGCAGATATTTTTGGCCAGCCCCTGTATTACGGGCATAAATCTGGTTTGGGGCGATGGCAGCGGGGTTATTTTTCGCGAAAATCTGAATTGGCTTTTTGAGGGGCTAAATCCGGAGCAGGGGATGATTCGCCGCCCTAGCAGCCATGAGCAAATTTTTGCCAATGCCTTGAATGCCATTACTTTCCATACCCGCGGGGCTTTTGACGATTTGGTGGATAGGGATGATGTCCGCTTTTTGGCAATAAATGACAATTTTGCTTTTGCGTCGGTTTCCGAGCGGATGCAAAGCCATATTATGCGCCATTATGTTTTGCGGCGGCATGGGGATTTTTTTGAAGTGATAATGACCGAGTTTGAAAATATTTGGCATTATATTATCGAAATCAACAATATTTTGCCGGATTTTGATTTCGCGCTTTTGCCAGATTTTGACATTAGCCGCAATACCCTAATGGAGGGCGAGGTTTTTGATGCCATCATCCAAGATATCCGCTCCGACGAGATGATTCATGAGGATGAGGCGGTCGAGTTTGTTTCGGGCAATCATGAATTTGTCTATTTGGTTTTCACAGATGGCCAGAGGTTTTTGGCGCATTTCCGCCATGAATTCGGCTGGAGCCACGAGCGAATCGCCAGCCACACCGACGCCCGCGCCGCCATGACCCGCCTGAATCCAAACCCGCCGCTATACATTTTGCGCCAAGAATAATCGGGATGTGAACAAAATATGAACTTGACTTTAGCTTGAATTGTTGGGTATAATAGATTATTGGAGGATTTTGGATGTTGGTTTTGGGGATTCCTGATATAAAGGGGTTTATGGCGAAGTTTTTGCGCGAGGCGGTTTTTGATAGTTTCGAGCTGCGCAGTATTGTGATTGAAACTTTTGGGCGGTTTGAGATAGATGGCGAAAAACCGGGCGAGGACGAGGCGCAGGCGGAGTATTCCCCATGGGGCATTTTTCGCCAATATGCCTATGATATAATCCGCGGCGGCGATGCGCCCCGCGCCATAAAGGCGGTGCTGGCTTTAAACACCCCCCGCACAAAAACATCCTTCCCAAATTCGGCGGCACTCTTTATGAATATTCGATACGAGCCGGGCAAAATCACAATCACATCCGGCCATGCCCAAAAAACCTTTGCCCCCGATTGCCCCGATAAAGACAAATGGGACAAAGCCCTAATGGCCTTTTTGCAAAAAAATAATATTGAATATACAAATGAGCTTGATAATTAACATATTAACGGAGATGGATATGCAGACTGAAACATATGAAATCAGAGGGCAGAAATTTGAGTGGAATAGAGGGAAAAACCTCGCCAATATCGAAAAGCATGGAATAGCTTTTAAGGCGGCGGCGATGGCTTTTTTCGACCCGCGCGCTGAGGTGTATGAGGATGAAAGATATTTTTATGACGAAGAAAGATTTGTGCTTTTTGGGATGAGCGAAAGCGAGCAGGTTTTGACGGTTTGCCATTGCTATCGCGGCGAGGATGAATCGATTACGCGGATTATATCGGCAAGAAAAGCAACAAAATTTGAGGAAAAATTATATGGAGGTGCGAAATATGAGTGATTATGCCAATATTGACTTAAGCGATATTCCGGAGATTTCCAGCAAGGCGAAAGCGCGCAAAAATCCTTTTTATGAGCGCATTATGAAGCATGGTTTTTCCATTACCGAGCATTACAGCCCGGATGATATCAGCAAAATCACTAAAGGAAATCTGGCGCGGCGCATAGATATAACCGCTTTAGACCCAGAGGAGCAAGAGGCTCTGGAAAAATACAAAAAAGCTAATGGCTTTGCAGAATAACCGAAAGGGGTATGTTTAAATATGAGTGTTACAAAAGGGAATTTGTCGATCAATAGCGAGAATATTTTGCCTATTATTAAGAAGTGGTTGTATTCGGATAGGGATATTTTTGTTCGTGAATTGGTTAGCAATGGGTGTGATGCTATTACTAAGCTGAATCGGCTGGCCGGCATGGGCGAGGCGGATTTGGCCGAGGATGAGAGGTTTTCGGTGCGGGTGGTTTTGGATAAAGAGGCTCGGACTATTAGATTTATTGATAATGGTATTGGAATGACTGATGAGGAAATACAAAAATATATAAATCAAATTGCTTTTTCCGGGGCGGCGGATTTTGTGCAAAAATATAAAACCGATGCCGAGGGTGCGGAGATTATCGGGCATTTTGGCCTTGGGTTTTATTCGGCGTTTATGGCGGCGGAGCGGGTTGAAATTGATACTTTGTCGTATCAGCCGGGGGCTGTGGCGGCTCGGTGGATTTGCGATGGGGGCATAGAGTTTGAGATTGGGCCATCCGACCGCACCGTTCGCGGCACGGAGATTACCCTGCATATTGCCGAGGATTCCCAGGATTTTTTGGAGGATTATAAATTGCGGCAGACTTTGCGCAAATACTGCGGATTTTTGCCTACCGAGATTTATTTTGAAAATGTCGCCACGGCGAAAGACCCGGAAAAGCCCGAAGAGCCCATAAACGACCCCGCGCCGCTATGGATGCGCAAGCCGGCGGATTGCACCGATGAGGATTATAAAAAGTTTTTTCACAAATTATTTGTCGATTTTTCCGAACCGCTTTTTTGGATACATTTGAATGCGGATTATCCCTTTAGAATGAAGGGTATTTTGTATTTTCCAAAGTTGAAACACGAGCTGGATAGTATCGAGGGGCAGGTAAAGCTGTTTTCAAATCAGGTTTTTGTGGCGGATAATATTCGTGAGGTTATTCCCGAATTTTTGCTGCTGCTAAAAGGGGTGATTGATTGCCCGGATTTGCCGCTGAATGTGTCGCGGTCGTTTTTGCAAAATGATGATACTGTGGCGAAGATGAGTGGGTATATTATTCGCAAGGTTGCGGATAAATTGACGAGCCTAGCGACCGGCGAGCGAGATGAGTATAACAAATATTGGGATGATATAAATCAGTTTATCAAATATGGCTGTGTCCGCGAGGAAGATTTTTATGATAAATGCAAAAACGCGATTTTGTACAAAACCACCGGCGGCGACTATTTGACTTTGCCCGAATATCTGGCGCGAAATGAGGCGAAAGCCGGGCGGAAAGTGATTTATGCGGATAATGAGCAGGGGCAGAGCCAGTATGCAAAGCTTTTTGCCGCCCAGGGAATCGACTGCGCCCTTTTGACCAGCCGCTTGGATGTGCCGTTTATTACGGCGGTCGAGCGGAAAGAGGATGGGATTAGTTTTACGCGCATTGATGCGGAGCTAAATGAATCCGTCAAAGAGGATGATGACCAGGATTATGAGGCTTTGATTACTTTGTTTAAACTGGCTTTGGGCGAGGGGGATGACGATGCGAAAATCGAAATCGAGGCCGCCGCACTAAAGGATGCGGATATTCCCGCCATTATTTTGCAATCCGAGGAGGCGCGGCGCACCCGCGAGATGATGAAAATGTATGGAATGCCGCCGGGGATGGATTTTGGTGATAATAATATGGGCGAAAAACTGGTGCTAAACAAAAGCAATCCCGCCACCCGCGCTCTGCTCGAATCCGCCGGGGGCACGAATGCCCAAGTCGCCGCCAAATTTATCTATGATATCGCAAAACTAAGCCATCGCCAGCTAGACGGCGCGGCTTTGGAGGGCTTTGTCGCCCGCAGCAACGAGATGCTAAAGGCGTTTATTGGAGGCTGATGCTATGTATGCTGTAAAAGCTCTTTATGATGATGGTAAAATTAAGCTAAAAAATCCAATTTCTGTAAAAGGGCAATATGAGGTGGTTGTTACTTTTCTTGAGCCTGTGGAGGATGAGATTGCGGATGCAAAACAAATTAAAAAAAACCCGCGCTCAGAATTTATTGGCAGCTGGAAAGGTAAAATTCGGATGGCGGATGATTTTAATGAGCCGCTGGATGAGCTTGGATAGTACGATGTGTCGTGGATTTGGTAAAACCAAGGAGGAGATGAAGGATTATGATTGCTGTGCAAAATTTAACAAAGCGGTATGGGCAGCATTTGGCGGTGGATAATATATCATTTACTGTCAACAAAGGCGAGATTGTGGGGTTTTTGGGGCCCAATGGGGCGGGGAAAACCACCACCATGAATATTTTGACCGGCTTTATTTCCGCCACCAGCGGCGATGCCATTATCAATGGACATAATATTTTGGACGCCCCAGAAAAAGCAAAAAGCTGCATTGGCTATTTGCCCGATTTGCCGCCATTATACAACCATATGTCGGTGGATGAATATTTGAATTTTGTGGCGGAAATCCGCAAAGTGCCGAAACATGGCCGCAAACAGATGATTGACGAGGTAAAAGAGATTGTGAAAGTGACCGACCATAGCAAGAGGATTTGCGGCAATTTATCGAAGGGCTATCGCCAGCGGGTTGGGCTGGCGCAGGCATTGGTGGGATATCCCGAGGTGCTGATTTTTGACGAACCCACAAATGGTTTTGACCCCAAGCAAATTATAGAAATGCGCCAAGTCATCAAGGATTTGGGCAAAAGCCATACTTTGATTATTTCTTCACACATACTGACCGAGGTGGCGGCGATGTGCGACCGGATTTTGATTATCCACCATGGCCAAATAGTGGCCAGCGACACCACCAGCCGCCTATCCACCGCCCTGGCGAAAGGCACTAAAATGAAAGCGCGCATAAAAGGGCGGCGCGACCAGATTCAAGAGGCCTTTAGCAAGGTGTCTATTTTGCGAAAAGTGGAGGCCACCACCAGCCGCGAGGCCGGCACATTCGATTTTGAATTTATTGGCGACGAGGGCGTGGATATTCGCGAGGCGATTTTTGCCTGCGCAAAAGCGAATAATTTGCCCCTGCTGATGCTAGCCAGCGCAGAGCTGACTCTGGAAGAAATCTTTTTGCAGGTTACAGCTGGCGGGCGGGATAATAGCGAGAAAGGAGGCGATGCAGATGGTAGCGATAATTAAAAAAGAGCTGCGCACTTATTTCACATCCGCGCCGGGTTATATATTTTTGGCGGGCTTTTTGTTTCTAAATGGGATGTTTTTTGTTGTTAATAATGTGACGGCCCTAAGCTCGAATTATATGGCGACCCTATCCGCTATGACAATGGCATTTCTACTGCTTGTCCCGATATTAACAATGCAGCTTTTTGCCGAGGAAAGCAAGCAGCGCACCGACCAGCTGCTTTTCACCGCCCCCATCACCATCCCTCAAATAGTGCTGGGCAAATATCTAGGCGCGCTTTTGCTATTCCTACTGGGCATGCTGATTTCCATAATTTTCCCGCTGATGATGATGCGCTATGGCGAGGTGTCTTTTTCCGAAACATTTGGCAGCTATTTGGGCTTTATCCTGCTGGGCGCCTGCTTTATATCGGTTGGCCTATTTATTTCCTGCCAAACAAACAACCCCATTGTGGCCGCCATTGGCTCATTTGCCGCACTATTCTTGCTATACATCGTGAATGTAATGGCGATAAATATGCCTACCGACCGAGTATCGAGCGTGATATTTTTGCTGGCGATTGTCGTCGGCATTGCGGTTGTGATTTACGATGCCACCAAAAACAAATTTGCCCCGATAATTTTTGCCCTAGGGGCTATAATCGTTGGCGTAATCATATTTTTGGTAAATCCGCATTTTTATGATGCGGTGATTATCCGCGTACTAATGTGGTTTTCGGTAATCCACCGCTTTAACACCTTTACCTCGGGCATTTTGGCCATATCCGATATCGTCTATTATATCACATTCTCCGCCGCATTTATCTACCTAACCATAAACGCCCTAGAAAAAAGGCGGTGGAAATAAATGACAAATTTGGCGCATAATGATTATGAAAACAAAAAATTTGAAATGATTGATGGCAAAATCTATATGATGGCAACGCCGAACCATAATCATATATCGGTTGTCGGTAATTTGTATACGCTTTTTAGAAACTATCTGCGAGGGAAAAAATGCATGGTGTATTCTGATAATAATACCCTGTATTTATCAGATAGAAATAAGTTTATCCCTGATTTGATGGTGGTCTGTAATCCTGATATTATCAAGCACAAAGGTATTTATGGTGCGCCGGATTTGGTGGTGGAGGTATTATCTCGCAGCACCTCGAAAAACGATAAGGGATACAAAAAAGATTTGTATGAACAATACGGCATTAAAGAATATTGGATTATAGACCCCGAAAGGCGCATGATTGAGGTATATCTGCACAATGGAGAGCGTTATATTTTGGACAATGTATATGGGATTTATTCCGAATTTGATTTGGACATTTTGGATCATGACGGCCACGATATTTCGGCCATCCCAAAGGAATTTTCCCCATCGATATTCCCGGATTTGGCGATATCCATCGAGGAAGTCTTTGAAAATGTCGGCATGACGGGAGGGGTGTAGCTTATGTCAAATTTGGCGCATGATGATTATGAACAAAAGCGTTTTGAGATTTTGGACGGTAAAATTTATATGATGGCAACGCCTTTGGTGGGTCATAATTTAGTGGTTTTGAATATCTCGCGGATTTTTAGCAATTATTTGAAAGGCAAAAAGTGCTTGGTTTTACCAGACCAAACGACCGTTTTTTTGTCAAAGCGGGATGAGGTTATTCCGGATGTTTCTGTGGTTTGTGACCCCGATATTTTGAGGCGCAGGGGCATTTATGGCGCGCCGGATTTGGTGGTGGAGGTGTTGTCTGCATCCACTACGCGAAACGACCGAGGATATAAGAAAAAATTGTATGAAACCCATGGTGTAAAGGAATATTGGATTGTAGAGCCTGCTAGCAAAAAGATCGAGGTTTATTTGCTGGTTGAGGGCAAATATGAGCTGGATAATGTTTATGTGATTTATCGGGATTTTGAATTGGAGGATTTAGAGGAGCGGGGATTTGATATGTCGCAAATCCAGATGGAGTTTTCTCCGTCGATTTTTCCTGATTTGGCGGTGTCCGTTGAGGAAGTATTTGAAAAGGTTGGTGATTTAGCATGAAAAAGGTTTTGGCTTCGTTTAAGAGCAAAAAGTTTCGCTATGGGGCGTTTTCTACCTTTATAGCCATGTTTGTTGTTGCCATTTTATTGATGGTAAATATTATTGTCGAGCAGATGAATATCCGGTTTGATATGACCCACATGGGGTTTTTCACCCTATCAGACCGCACCATTGAGTTTATTCAGGGGATTGACGAGGATATCCGCATTTATACCCTATCCCCCGCGGGCGAGGAGCAAAATATTTTTGCCGAGCTAATGAATCAATATCAGGCAAATAGCCGGCGGATAACTGTGACTAACCGCGACCCCTTTATCCACAGGGCTTTTGTGGATCAATTTGCGGCGGATGGCCAGTCGATTTCGCCCCATTCGATTATTGTGGTGAGCGACCGCCGCCATAGGGTTATTCCCGAGCGCGAGCTGACCATCACCCAATTTAACGAACGCACATGGATGGAGGAAACCGTGGCCATGAATGCCGAGCCGCGGGTGACAAACGCCATAGCATATGTGCTATCCACCGAAACTTTCCATGCCTATATTCTCGACGGCGCAAATCATCGCCCTCTGCCGCCGGATTTTATTTCTGCGCTGGAGCTAAATAATTTCACCCATGCGCCAATCGACCTCACCATCCGCGATATTCCCGATTATACGGATGTGCTGATTATCACAACCCCCGACCGGGATATAACCGAGGTTGAGCGGTATAAACTCAGAGAATGGCTGGAGCTAGGCGGCCGCGCTATGTTTATGGTGGACATCACCCCCTTTGAAATGTCAAATCTAAATTTTGTGCTAGAGGCCTTTGGGGTTACGCTGTCGGGCTATTATGTTTTCGAGGGGAATGCATTCTTTCATTTCCCCGGCTTCCCCACCTATTTATTCCCGGCAATGAATGATGAGCATTTTATTAACGAAACCATGCTGGCGGCAGGTGCTGGCCCATTTGTGCTAGACCATCAGGCGATAACCCAAACAGGATTAAGCCGCAGCTTCCTAAATATTACCCCGCTGCTACAGGCCACAAATCAGGCATGGGGGCGAAATGACCCCGAAAATACCCAGCCCAGCCGCATGGCCGGCGAGCCGGAAGGGCCTTTTGATGTTGCCATATCAATATCAGATGCTTTTGCCACCGGTTTTCATGTTTTCCATACCAAAATGGTTGTTGTGGGTGGCACGAGCCTAATGGACTCCACCGCATCCCAGATTTCCCGCGGGGCAAATGAGGAATTTTTTATCAATTCCCTAAATTGGCTGGTGGATAGGTTGGATGGGGATGCTGTATTTATCCCGCCGCGCTCGTTAATAACTACACAATTTCTGCATATGAATGCCAGTGAGCAAAATAATGTGATGATGGTGGCTCTGGCGGGCTTGCCGGGGGTTGTGGCCATAGGCGGCCTGGTTGTTTGGCTAAGGAGGCGTAACCGATGAAAAAAAAGATTATCGCATCCGGGGTTTTGGTGGTTTTGATGGCGGTGGCGGTGGCTCTCTATTTCATCATCCCCGCCTATGAGCCGGAGGAATTCGAGTTTGTCCCCCTGCATATGTATGATTTTTTGCCCGAGCGGTTCACCGCCGATGTGGTGGGCTTTGCTATAGAGCGAGAGGATTTTGAAATCGATTTTGTTTTAAATGAGGATGAGATTTGGGAAACCACCGGGGTTTTTGTCAATGTTAATCAAATGGCGATAAATACCACCGTGCGGGATTTTATCAATCCCATAATCAATCATCGTATCGAAATAGACAATCTGGCCGAAACCGCACAATATGGGCTTTATCCCCCTGTTTCCACCGTTAGCGTCACATTTGCAGATGGCGGCATCGAGGTTGTTCATGTGGGATATCGTACGCCGGATAATGCGTTTTATTATGTGCGGGTCGAGGGGATAGATGACGAGGTTTTGCTAATGCGCCGGGCAGCCGGCTCTCGCGCCTATTTTGGCTATAATGAATTTGTGGCGCGGGGCATGCGCGAAATGGACCCTTCGTTTTTGTTTTCGTTCCAGCTGGTGCGCGAGGGGCATGAGCAAATCTGGGTTATGCCCAATATTATGCGGCCCATTCCCCATGGTTTTCATCGTCATATGGCGGGGCTGGTGGGGCTGATTATGTATGAGCCGGTGGAATGGCGCGATATTGTTCCGAATGAATTTATCGAGCGGGTTTTCAATCCGATTACCGATATCCGCCTAGAGCGGCTGGTGGATATCACTTTGGACAATCTGGCGGATTTTGGACTGGATGAGCCATGGATTGAAATTGCTTTTGAGGAGGTTCATCAGGGATATGAGGAGGGGCATGCTTGGGGAATTTTTGACAATCACCGCTGGACGCTGATTATAGGCAATCCCACCGATGATAGCCATGAGCATTTTTATGCGGTTTATGGCGGCATCCCCCATGTTTTCACCGTATCGGCGCGGGATTTAAATCCGGTTTTGGCTTTGGATTATTTTTGGATTATAAATCGATTTGTGTCGATAATAAATATTTGGCAGGTTTATGATATTACAATCGAGGGGCGCGACCGCAGCCATTTTTTTGAAATAAATACAGATTATGCCAGAGGGCCGGCCGAGCATCATTTCCGCCCGACTGTTGATGGGGTAAATGTGCAGGATAATGCCTTTCGTTGGTTTTACCAGCTGGTGGCCGGCCTAACTTTCGAGATTTTAACCGAGCCGCACCTGCCGCAGGGCGAGCCGGATTTGGTTATCGAATTTACCACCGATGATGAATGGGAAAATGGCCCGATTATACGAAATGAATTTTTTGTTTATGACCCCAATTTTTATTCGGTTATTCAGGAAAACAGCGCGAGGGGGCGTCAGGAATACTCTCGCCTGCTGGTATCGCGCCGGGATATAGATAGCCTTTGGCGGTATTTAGACCGCCTGATTGCCGGCGAGCTGGATATTGCGCGGTAGTCACATGAAAAAACCGGCAATGATTTTGGCTTATCTATTAATATTCGCCGTTATTGTTTTGGAGATATGGTATATGGCTTGGCGACTGCATGTTCATTTTGATGCGATTGGGCTGTGGGTGTTTCGCGGTGCGGTTATTGGGATGGTTGTTATTATTTTGGCGATGTTTGGGCTTGTGTTTAAATTCCAAAATCCGGTGATACGTATAATCGGTATCTTTGCCGGATATATGGCGGTTTTTATGCCCTATTTGACATTTGCCATGGCGATATCCCATATTTTGGTAATGCTCTGGGACATATCCCTGTTTTGGAGCGGGATAGGGGCGGTGGCCGCCGCATTTATTATTACCCTAATCGGTGCAATTTTGGGCAATATATTAGTTATCCGCAAAACCAATATAGCGATTCCTAATATGCCAAAGCAATTGCGGATTATGCAAATTACTGATGTGCATATTGGGATACTTTATGGGAAAAAATATTTGGCGAAAATTGTTGAGGCGACGAATCGGCATAATCCCGATATTGTGGTAATCACCGGGGATTTGACCGAAACAAATGGGGCGATAAAATATCAAATGCTGACCCCCCTGCAAAACCTGACTGTCCCGACCTATTTTGTGCCGGGCAATCATGAGAGTTTTCCCGGTTTGGCGGGGGTGTTGGATACAATTGCTGCGCAAAATGTTCGCGTTTTGATTAACGAAGTCGTTGAAACCCATGGAATACAGCTGGTTGGGCTGGATTATATGCGGGCGGACGAAACCGCCTTTGATATGCACCGGATTGATAATCAAAAGACAGTCAAATCCGTTTTGGCAAAAATGCCGCTAAAGCGCGAGATTCCGGCGATTGTGCTAAGTCATAATCCTACCGGGGTAAATTACGCAAAAGCCGCCGGGGCGGATTTGATGATTTCCGGCCACACCCACCGGGGGCAGGTATTTCCCTTTTCGATTATCACAAAGCTGGCATTTCCCTATCATGGCGGGCTTTATGAAAATGGCGGCATAAAGGTTTTTGTTTCCGGCGGCGCGGGCGGCGTAATGGCGCGGATGCGGCTGGGCTCGCGCAATGAAATAAATTTATTGACACTAATCCGGCAATAATAGATGTGTTCCAAAACCTGCTCACACAATTCTTCTGTCGCTCCGCACTTTTTTGCTCTGCAAAAAAGCCGCCAAAGGCGGTTTTTCGCTGGAAGCGAAAAATGCAGGCTCTCAGGATATTTTCGGAAAACCGCCGAAAATATCCTTGCCGCCTTGCCGCTCGGAAGAATTGGTTCGCAGACGATTTATGAAAAAAGAAGTTTCGGAACACACCTAATAGATATTGACAAATTACTAAAAAAGTAGTATGATATTCTAGGCGGTAATTTTTGGCATTTTTGAACATACCGAAAGGAGGCGATATTATGAAAACTGAGATTTTTGTGGAAATCGACGGCAAACAGGTGGATATCCAGGGGTTTATCGATATCATCAAAGACATCTGGAAAAGCGAAGGTAATTTGGTGAAAGACCTAAAGGATTTAAAGGTCTATTTCAAACCAAATGAGCAAATGTGCTATTATGTAATCAATGGTGGCGTTGAAGGGAAATTTGAGGTAAACTAATTTTTAACAACCCCCCATCTGGGGGGTTTTTGTTGGCGAGGAATGATATGGAAAATTTTGGATATGAGATTTTGGCCGAGGATGGCCGGGCAAAGCGCGCGCGGCTAATGACCCCCCATGGGGCAATCGAAACCCCGGTTTTTATGAATGTGGGGACGGCGGCGGCCATAAAGGGCGGGCTATGCGCCGCGGATTTGCGGCAGATTGGCTGCGAGGTTTTTTTGGCGAATACCTATCATTTGCATTTGCGCCCGGGGGATGAGCTGATTCGCCAGATGGGCGGGGTGCGGCGGTTTATGGCATGGGAGCGGCCGGTTTTGACCGATTCGGGCGGCTTTCAGGTGTTCTCTTTGGCCGGATTGCGCAAAATCAGCGAGGCGGGGGTCGAGTTTGCCTCGTATATCGATGGGCGGCGGATTTTTATGGGGCCCGAGGAGAGCATGCAAATCCAGCTAAATCTGGGCGCGACTATTGCCATGGCCTTTGATGAATGCCCCCCGGCAAATTCAGAGCGTGAATATATTAACGATTCTGCCGACCGGACAACCCGCTGGCTTTTGCGGTGCATTGATACGCATAAATCGCGGCGGGGCGATTCCATAAATCCTCATCAAATGCTTTTTGGGATAAACCAAGGCGGCATTTTCGCCGATATCCGCGCCAAACATGCCAAAACCCTGAGCCAGCTGGATTTGCCGGGCTATGCTATTGGCGGGCTGGCCGTTGGGGAAACCCACGAGCAGATGTATGCGATGATAGAGGCGGCCGCGCCCCATCTGCCCCGCAATCGCCCCACCTATCTGATGGGCGTTGGCACGCCGGCCAATATTTTGGAGGCGGTCGAGCGCGGCATCGATTTTTTCGATTGTGTAATGCCGGCGCGAAATGGGCGGCATGGGCATTTATTCACAAGCACCGGCAAAATCAATATCAACAACGCCTGCCACGAAAAAGACGACAGTCCAATAGACCCGGCCTGCGCCTGCCCAACCTGCGCCAGCTACAGCCGCGCCTATTTGCGCCATCTATTCAAAGCCCGCGAAATACTGGCTCTGCGGCTGGCGGTTTTGCATAATCTGCATTTTTACAATACCCTGATGGTCGATATCCGCGCCGCCATTGAACAAAACCGTTTTGCTCAATTCAAACGAGATTATGTTAATAATTTGCGAATCTGAAAAAGCTCATCGCGCATTAGTGCGGCGCGCTCGAAATTTAGGTCGAGGGCGGCTTGCTTCATTTGTTTTTCGATATTTTTGATATGGGCGATTAGCTCGGCGCGATCCATGCTCTCCGGGTCTTTTTCCAATTTATGGGATTTCTTTTTCTCATCCACCGTCATTGTGGCCTGAATAATATCGTGCACTTTTTTCACAATCGATTGGGGGGTGATGCCATTTGCCTGATTGTAGTCCATTTGGATTTGGCGGCGGCGGTCGGTTTCCGAAATGGCCACATCCATAGAGCGGGTGCGGCGGTCGGCATACATAATCACGCGTCCGGCGGCATTTCGCGCGGCGCGGCCTATGGTCTGGATGAGCGAGGTTTCGCTGCGCAAAAATCCCTCTTTGTCGGCATCCAAAATGGCCACCAGAGCCACCTCCGGGATATCCAGCCCCTCGCGCAATAAATTTATTCCAACCAAAACATCAAAAACATCCATCCGCAAATCCCTGATAATCTCTAGTCTTTCCAGCGTTTTAATATCCGAATGCAAATACCGCACAGGAATTTCGTTATTTTTTAGATAATCCGTTAAATCCTCGGCCATTTTTTTTGTTAAAGTTGTGACGAGGACTTTAAAACCCGCGGCGATTGTGGCGCGGATTTCTTTGATTAAATCGTCGATTTGCCCCTTGATTGGGCGAACATCCACGATTGGGTCGAGCAGCCCGGTTGGGCGGATTACCTGCTCGACCAAAAGCTGGGAATGCTCCCGCTCATAGGCCGCGGGCGTCGCGGAAACGAACAGCATTTGGTGGATTTTATTTTCAAACTCGTCAAAGCGCAGGGGGCGATTGTCCCGCGCGCTGGGCAGGCGAAAACCAAAATCAATCAGCGTATCTTTGCGCGAGCGGTCGCCCAAATACATCCCCCGAAATTGGGGAATGGACACATGGCTCTCGTCCACCACAATCAAAAAATCATCCGGAAAATAATCCAGCAGAGTGTGCGGGGTCGCCCCCGGCGGCAAGCCGTTGATATGGCGGGAATAATTTTCGATGCCTGAGCAAAAGCCCATTTCCTGCAGCATCTCCAAATCATAGCGGGTGCGCTGGGCTATGCGCTGCGCCTCGAGCAGCTGGTCGCGGCTTTTTAGGTATGTGATATATTCGGCAAGCTCCTCCTCGATATCGCGAATGGCGCGGTGGAGATTGTCGCGGGTGGTGACATAATGGCTGGCGGGGAAAATCGAAACATGGGTGCGCGCCGCCAAAACCTCCCCCGTCAGGGCGTCTATTTCGGCGATACGCTCGATTTCGTCACCAAAAAACTCGATGCGATAGGCGGTATCGCTGGCAAATGCTGGAAAAACCTCAACAACATCCCCCCGCGCCCGAAATGTGCCGCGAATAAAATTTAAATCATTGCGATTATACTGGATATCCACCAGTTTGCGCAAAAGCTCGTCCCTATCGCGCATCTGGCCGGGGCGCAGGGAAATCACCAGATTTTTGTAATCAATCGGGCTGCCCAGGCCATAAATACAGCTAACGCTGGCGATAATAATCACATCCCGCCGCTCGGCAATGGCCGCGGTGGCGGAATGGCGCAGTTTATCGATTTCATCATTGATTGACGAATCTTTCTCAATGTAGGTGTCGCTGCTGGGCACATATGCCTCGGGCTGGTAATAATCGTAATAACTGACAAAATATTCCACAGCATTATTGGGAAAGAATTCACGAAATTCATTATAAAGCTGCGCCGCTAGGGTTTTATTATGCGCCATGACAACGGCCGGGCGGTTTAGCCGCGCGATAATTTGCGCGACGGTAAAGGTTTTGCCCGAGCCTGTCACCCCCAGCAGCGTCCCAAATTTATTGCCCGCCTCAAATCCCGCCGCCAGAGCCTCTATGGCCTGGGGCTGGTCGCCGGTTGGCGCGAAATCAGATACCAGCTCAAATTTATCCATGCGCCGGCAGATAGTTTTGCGCGACCTGATAAATTTCATAGTTTGACAAAATCGTGCCAATCACAATCATCAATATGCCGACAATCAGCACCACCAATGCGGGGATATAGCGTTTTTTCATGGGAGAACCTCCTTAGAATTTAGTAAATCCTGCAAATTTATATTTGCTATTTCATTATGACCATTTGGATTTGGGTGGATAATATCAGGGTTTATATTCATTAAATCCATCCTGCCGGAGAGGGCGGAATAAATATCGGAAATAATAAAGCCCCGCTGGCGGCTCTCCTCCCGGATTATTTGGTTTAAATCATGAATCAGCCGCCCGGATTCATTGGCGACGCCGGCATTTATGCCCAAAATCTCGGTGGGCAGGGGATTGTATACAGTATTCACAATCAAAGTGGCATTGGGCGCGTTATTTTCAATCCATGTTAAAATTTGGCCAAACTCGGATGCGAATAAATCCAGCCCGGCCTGCAAATCCGCCAAAAGCTCGGCGGGAAAATCGCCGCGCAATAGAGCGAGCAGGTTTAATATTTCCAAACTGGTTACTCGGTCAAAAAGCCCCGTAATATTAGCCTCCAGCGCGCCTATTTCGTCAAAAACCTCCACAGCCCCGCCGATTATCGGGGGCGCGGCGGAAACAATTTCATTTAGCCGAAAAATCTGGAAAATATTAAAATTATCAGCAAACTCAATAACCTCATTAGCAAAAGTAATAACATCATCAATCGCGCCGCGGGATTCGCCGATAAAATCCATAATATCCTGCACCATCGCCCAGGCATCGGCAATCAGCCCCATGGCCTGCTCGATTTGCATTTGAACATCCTCCAAATCAGGCAGATGGCTAAAAAACGGCGATAAAATATTATTGCCGCCGATATTCAGGGTAATAACCGCGGCATGGCGGAAATGCTCCAAATCGGCATAACCAAGCCCATTAAAAAGCAGCAGCAAATCGCCGGTAGTATGCCCGCTAACCGCCAAATTCACATATTCATTCGCAATTTCGCGCTCTTGCAGCATCGCAAAAAACAGCGAGCTATGCCTATCGGCGGCGGCCCAAACCCCATACCCCTCCGAAACCGAATCCCCCAAGGCAATATAAACCAGCCGCGGAACCTCAACCTCCGGCAATTCCTCATATTCATCATCATAGGAACAAGCCGCAAAAAACACCAAAACAAATCCCAAACAAACCACCAAAAACATCCGCACACAAACCACCTCACTATATAGATTACCACAAACACCCGCGCGGGTCAATAGCATTGGAAATATTTCCAGCACCCCAAAAAATTATTTCAAAGAATTTGCACTTTCCTATTGACAATCGGGACAAAATGCTTTATAATTACATATGTTGCCTAATGCGGCGCGCCCAGATAGCTCAGTCGGTAGAGCAGAGGACTGAAAATCCTCGTGTCGGCGGTTCAATTCCGTCTCTGGGCATTTTCAATTTTCGCGGGTGTGGTTCAATGGTAGAACATCAGCCTTCCAAGCTGATGACACGGGTTCGATTCCCGTCACCCGCTACCACCAAAAAACCTCCGAAAATTCGGAGGTTTTTGTTTGCCCCCGCCAACCTTGCCAATTCCAATACCTATGCCGCCAATAACTCAACTCGTGCATTGCGGTTAAATGTGTAGATGATGTTTTTGATTTCAGCCCACATAGGCATCTGCTCTCTGAAAACATCGGCAACGAAAAGTCCGCCGAAATTTTCGTCATCCATAAGGTCATCCGAAGACAACGTGCCGTTTTGCGCAAGCCATCCGATAATGTCGACCACAAACTGAACCTGCTCCTCGCTGTACAGTCGCCGATTTAAAAATTTGGAAAATGCCGCATTTACGGCTTCCGAAGACAACTGTGTCAAGGAGAATGTCGCACCCTTCATATATTTTGCATATGCGGTTTTTTGACCGAGCCTCATGCCCTCTATGATATGTTTCTTTCCATCGGCTAATTTAATGGTCGAGCTTTCACCCTTAATAAAAGGAAAGACATGGTTCGAAAGTAGGTCAAAAATATGCTCGGCTGAAAGGGTCTTAAATCTATTCCAACGCAAAGACTGCCCATAGTCATCTCCGGGAAAATCCGCTCCGTAAACGGGACTCCGATGGCGAGGGCATTCTCCTCGTTTTTTTGTTTCGGTCATATCGAGGCTTTTGATGAAGAATAGATATGTATGGAAGGTGCTGCGCTGCAAATCTCGATTGGGCTTTACGGCGCGGATAAGATCAGCCAACTCGACCCGAAACATTACGCCGCCGTTATCGCAGAAGCGGGGGGAATTAAGTGGAGGGCATGATTGATGAAAGCATATGTGTTAGGCAAGCTGTTAGACGGGTAGGATTTAGAGAAAAAACACTGGCTTTCTGATAAGCCAGAAAGCCAGTGTTTAAGCCATTATGCGGATGAAGGGACTCGAACCCCCACGCCTTGCGGCACAAGATTCTAAGTCTTGAAATCTGTGTAATACTTAACCTTGTATATAAATAATTGAAGTTAGATAAAGCTTGATATTATGCGGTTTTTCAAGCCTAAAAATGTGCAAAATCGCTTCGTTCCCATAAACCCTAAAGGGATTTCCTAGGGATTCCGGTAGACACTATGGTAGACCGTGGTAGACGGTTGAGCTATCCAAATTCAATTGCATGATACCTCCACTATACCCACTACTAGCAATATTGGTAGCGACTATACAGAGTTATCATCACCCACAGCGGCCAGTAGGTCGTTTTTTTATTCTCAAAATCGAAAGGAAGTTAATTATGTATTATGAAAACCTACCAAGAAAGATAAGACTAATTGCAGATGATGAGCGTTTTGTCGAAGTGGCAAGAATCGGCAAACAAATAGTTGGCGATTCTCAATATTACGTATCTAATTATGGACGATTATATTCCGACAAGCACAAGAAAATACTAACCCCCAGTATCAGGAAAGATGGATATGTGGAACACCTTCTCACTATCGAGAGAAAACCTAGACACGCTCTAACCCATCGTTTAGTGGCTATGGCCTTTCTCAACAATCCCGACCCGGAGAACCTAATATACGTTCGACATCTCGACAGGAATCCGAAAAACAACCATGTTAGCAATTTACAGTGGTGTGATGCAAGCACCAATATCATCAGCAGGAATCGCGGAAAGCGCATCAGCCGCCCACAAGACGAAGAAAACGAGCCCCAAAAAGTAGTCGCACAATATGGGCTTGATAAGTTTTGGCTGGCTACTTATAGCAGCCCCGCAGAAGCATCACGTCAAACTGGGATTGAAAACTGGAGGATTCGCCAAGATTACAAGGAAGGTACATGCAAGACCGGGTTTTATTGGAAATATGCGCGAATGACGAAGGGTGTTGTTGTGGGGTGAAGTGATTGCACTATAGTCAACTTTGCTGTGACCGTTTCTGAATTATGATGCGGCGGCGCGAGGGGGGTCTCGCATTTCGTGACCCCCTTTCAAACCATATACTACAACAGAAAATCCACCCAAATTCCAACGAAAACACTTCGCTTGATGTTTTACCCGCCTAAAGTAAAACCATGCGAAATTTGAGCGAAATACACAATGTATTATTGTGAAACAAATTAGAATTTCCTAGCCCCAACCTCATTTGGAGGAAGGGGCTATTTTTTTACGATTTTTTGGCTTAAATCGGCTTGGATATTCTTCTATACTTTATATATGTCTAATACGGCGTAATTAGCCCCATAAACGGACGAAATCGCTTTTTAGGTAACAGACTATGGGTAAAAATTTCGTCGCTCTATTGGACTGAAAACGGTGTTAGAATGGGGGCGAGATTTAATGTGGGTTTTGGCTAGTGGGTGACATAGTGTCTTTTGCTAACTCCGTAAGCTACACTTGACAACAAAGGTTGATTTCACGCTCTTTCACAATAGTAACACTTTGTTTCCAATGTGAACCCCGCATTTTGCTAACCCGTCCTTTGAGAACAGATAAAAATGAGTTAGTTCATAGTGCGATTATCGCAGTTTGATTTTCCCTATTTGTGGGGGTGTTGAAACGCCACTCCCTTTTTGATGTAATGTAAATATTTGGTAGGGTTGAAATTTCTAAGGTGTGGAGATATTGAGATGTGCTACCACGATTCCCCGCCGCTGGCATGGCTTCGATGATGTAAAACACCCCCCACCTTTGTCGCACTGCTCCCTCTCCTCGCTCCCCTGTTATGTCCTAGAAACGCACATAAGCACACCCTAGGCGCATTGTCCCGGCGGTGTGCTGTGTCGTTGTGCTGGTGATGCCATAAGCTCTAGCGGGGTTTGTGGAGGCTTGTGGGTGATTCCGTCAGGCCGTGACATTGTGTCACTACCTACCAAAGCTGAATCTTTGGGCGGTCACTATCCGCTTGCAGCTTGCAAAAGCTCATCAATATATTGGATTGCCTTTTGTTTGCTCGGCTCTGGCAATCGCTCGAATTTTTGGTAAAATAGTTGGCTGCGTTCGATTTCCTCATCTGGAATAGTCACAACCATAGAACGCCCTTTTGTCTTATCGCCCTTGACATAATCCAAAGCCTGCGCCAATCCCTTTAATGTGTCCTCGTGTACACTCATATTACAACCCCTTTCCAATCTCCTTGATAAAGTCTTTGTACATTATTAACCCACCATATATAAAAATATTCTACGCATACGCCAATTCGCCTCTTGCTTTTACTTTAGGTACTGGGATTTCATCCCCATCCAGCAAGGCACATTCAATCCATTCACGGATGATTATTTCAACATTCGCAGCCACTTCTCCCAGGGTCTTGCCATCTGCAATACATCCGGGCAAATCCGGTACTTCTGCCAAATAGCAATTATCCTGTTTGCTCCAATATATGTTGACTTCATATTTAGGAATGTTTTCCATTTCAAGCCCTCCCATCTAAATTATACTTCTTTATTATCCCTCTAATCTGCCTAATTTGATACCCTTTTGCCATATTCCCGCTTGGTTGAATATTTACCCGCTCTGGAAGTCCTGCCGCTTTGTAAATGAAATGTCCGCCTTTTGTACGCTCGCTAAAGCCAAGGCGCAGGAGTAGGCGGCGCAAATCTTCAAAGCGGATGTTGTTGTCGTGTTTGCCTGACATGACTGATTGCAGTATGCTGTCTGCCATTATTTGTCATCCTCCGCATCATCTACATATTCCATTATATCACCTGGCTGGCAATTTAGCAATCTACAAATTGTTTCGATATTTTCCCATGATACCCCTTCTCCATTACGCAATTTCTGAACTGTTGATTCACTAAGCAATTTATCCTTTCTGATTTTGTATGTGGTATAGCCTTTTAATTTTAGCCCACCCAAGATATCGACTTTGTAATGCATGGACATTCAAACACCCTCCTTCTATCTCTAATTCGCTTTCTTCAATTATATCATGCATATACACGAAAGTCAATGTACAATTTGCACAATAGAACTATAATATATGCACTAATTTTCGTGCATTATTCCATCTTGTATATGAACGAATATTAGTGTATAATAGTATTATAAGGTCAAGCGAAGCGCACCTAAGGGCACTCATAAGAGCGGGAACGGATAAGAAAATGTTCGCAAAGCGAAACGAGATAAACTTAACGCCACCCGCCGCTTAACCCCAGAACCTTGACAAATGAATAAGCAAATCCGCAAACGCAAAGCCGGAAAAGTGTCGCATACAGCGCACCAAGGAAAAGCGAGGGCGGGTAATGGCGGCATAGTGCTTGCGTCCACGTCGCGCCGCTGGATTTAAACCAAAAGCACATTTCATTTTGAAAGGGGATAGAAAAATGACAATGTATGAAAAAATCAGAGAGCTAAAGAGCCTAAAAATCATGGCAGATGAATTGGATGCTGAAATTACATCCATCGAAGACAGCATCAAAGCCGAAATGACAAACCGAAATGTGAATGAAATGGTGGTTGACGTGTTTAAGATTCGCTGGAAACCTGTTCCAGGCTCCAGAGTGGACATCACTGCATTAAAGAAAGAATTGCCCGACATTGCGGCACGGTTCACCAAACCTACTGAATCAAAAAGATTTACTATCACATAACGCAGAGTGGGGCGGGGTTCACCCGCCATAATGCGGCCATGGCAGACCGTCACAAGCCGGACAGCCAGCGCAAATAAAATTTTGGAGGAATCAACTATGACAACCACAAAGCACATGTATTCAAAATTTCTTTCACCGGAAACCCTGAAAGCCTATGACGAAAACGCCAAAAAAGTTATGAAAGCAACAAGAGCGACCGAAATCAAGGATATCAGCGAAATTGTGAACCTTATTAACGAAACAGACAAGCGCAACATTCGGGCATCAGTATCAACGTGGGGCGAGAAAATCATGTTCTCCGATGTTGGCGCGATTGTCGAAGGTGATGTATTCAGCATTATTGACAACGCCAACCCGAAAACCCGGCACAACATCAAGGTTGATAATATTCGGGCGTATCACGAAAACGATGTGTCAATCTCAATCTACACAAAGAATAGCGAAATTATCATTCTAAGGCATGTGGCATAAGCAATAAATCGCAGAGTGGGACGGCGAAAGCCGTCATAATGCGGGATAGCAACGCAAATAAAAATATTGGAGGAATTTACCATGATAAAGACAAAACCGATTATTACCAAAATTGATGATGATTTTCTCAAATTCTGTAACTGTTGCAGCATCCATGATACAAATGCGGAATATTTGGAAATTGATTTAAAACGCATGACGGTTATCCTGTGCCAAGCCTGCATGAATGAACTGGGGCATCAATCGGCATAAGCAAACAAACCCTAAAAGCATACAGGCGGGTGCAAGTCCCGCCGGGGTTATCGCAATATGAATATCGCCTAATGCGTGTCCTGGCTACTGCTATGCGCTGGCTAGGGCATGAAAGGCGCGGTTACATAATTTTGAGAATCTGGAGGTATGTCAATGAATTTATTTTTTATGTTGGTAGATGGCGGGATGGGCGAGATTGAGAATGTGGCCAACATAGCCATCAAGAGCAAAACCCTAGAAGTAAAGACAGGCAGCGGCACAAAACACGCCATCGAGCGTGGCGAAGTTAAGAGGCTCGAATTGCGCAAAGAGCGTAGCGACATGGATAATTGGGGCTTTAGCGAGGGGGTTTAGATATGGGAGATTATTCATGGGATTATTCCATCCCAAAGAGAGCATCCGAGGTAATGCGGAGCAAGCCGCCAACAAAATCAGATATCAAGGATGTTTTGGCGGTTTTGAGAGATTTTGGCTATGTTGGAAGCTTACCTAATTTTACGACATTCACGGAGTTGGAAGCTTTTAGAAAGTCGGTTATCGCCCAGAGTTTAAAGGGTACACCGAAGAAGAAAACGCGCCGTGTGCGGATAGCTTAAAATCATGTTCTGATTATCAGAACTTGAATCACAGCCAAGGGGTGGGGCTGATAATACCGCCTCTAAAATTGAAAAGGAGTGTGGAGTAATGGAAAATAATGACTTATCACGTTTGACTGGCTTGATAGACGCAGAAAGGGAACGAGTCAGCAATGATAATGAGTTGATGAGTTATTTCATGAAACTAAGCCTATACCTCAAAACAGGTTACGAACCGCATGAGATACCGAAAAAAGGCATCAATGATGAGAGAATTTCGGAGTTAATCGACATTATTACCAGAACGCAAATGCTGTGTGATGGTCTGCAATATGCCGAAATGTCAATGAATGCGGACATTTTCAGAACCACCGCATCTGGAGCGTTTTCTATGCTTGCCAGCGACCTGGAGAAAGCATATGAATTAGCGGATAAGATTGCCTAATCTACATATCAAAGTATCAGGATAACGCTGGTAAAGGTGGTGTCAGTATTTAGTTATGCCCAGGGTACGGCGGCTACCCAAAAGCCGCCAAATTTGATTTTGGAGGGGTAGCATGGACGAAACGATTTGCACAGCCATTGAACTAAAGCTCGAACGCGCAAACGCATTATTAAAAGAACTTACGGACAATTACTTTGCACCTGCAAGTTATGATGTACACAGCAAGGACGAAGACAAAAGGTTGGAAGCTCTGCTTTTTATCCGAGATTATCCGCATTTTGTCAAACTGCTACATTTGGTTTTCGATACTACATTGGAAGCGGAAAAGATGATGAAAAAGATGCTGGGCATTCGTGATTATTAAATAGAATTAGGGGCGGCTGGTTTTTGGTCGCTCCTTTTGTCTTTATCAAAAACGAATGTTTATGAGAAGAATTTTTTCTACCCGGCAGACGTATGAAATCACCCCCCTAAATGATTATCAAAACATTGTTCAAAAACATATTGACAATAAGCTACATTTGTGATAAGATATTTTTAAAATAAAGCGAGGTGAGCCAATATGTCAAAAAATTTCATTATAGGTTATGCGAGGGTCAGCACCGAGCAGCAGGAGTTGGCACGGCAAACAGATGCGCTCGAATCCTATGGAGTGGATGAACTTTTCGAGGAGAAAATGACTGGTACGAAAGCAAACCGCCCGGAGCTTGAAAAGGTGAAGCTGAAAGCCCGCGCCGGAGATACGGTCGTTGTCGAGAGTTTATCACGACTTGGGCGTAGCACAAAAGATTTGCTGAATCTAATTGACGAATGGGATAAAGGGGGCGTTAAGCTCGTTTCTTTGAAGGAAAATATCGATACGCAAACACCGACAGGAAAGCTATTGTTGGTTGTATTAAGCGCAATTGCCCAGTTTGAGAGGGATTTGACAGTCCGGCGGACGAAAGAGGGACTAAATGCCGCCAGAGCAAGAGGCCGCAAGGGAGGAAGACCAGAAGCGGATTCCAAGCGTGTCAACAAGGCTATCAAGCTCTACAACGCACAGACACACAGCATAAAGGAGATTACAGCCATTACAGGTGTGTCACAAGCAACATTATATAGGCGGCTTAGAGAGCAAAAAGGTTGATAAAAATTTTACCCTACAAATGATTGACGAAATCAAAAAAGTAGGGTATAATATTTGTATGGAGGTGATTTTTATGGAAACTGTTATCTATGGTATGTTGCAAGAAGAAAAACAGCGAAATCTCGCAATGCAAGAGGCACACAAAAGGGAAATCAATTCCTTGAAAAAGGGTAGCATAAAGACAAAACACATTTCAGGACGAGTTTATTTTTATCTGCAATACAGACAAGATGGCAAAGTGAAAGACGATTACATCGGAAAAGACGAATCCATTGTTGATGAAATTAGGCGAGAGATAGAAAGGCGCAAATATCTTGAAAGTGTGTTGCGCAGGTTGAAATTAGAACATCGTCAGATTTGTTTGATTGTAAAGGATTGATTTTGTGACTGAGCAGCAAAAGGCATTTTGGGATTTGGTGAGCGTTTTTGATAAAGAAGGCTTGTTGCCCTATGTCATGCTAATAGGCAGTTGGGCAGAATATATTTATCAACTACATTTAAAGTCGGGGTTTGAGGCCAACCTAAGAACCCGCGATGTTGATTTTTTGTACACCAATATCCGCAAACCCAATAGAGACATTAAGATTGTTAGCAGTATGCAGGAGAAAGGATTCATATACACGCAAGATTACATGTCTGGCGTGGGCAAGTTTGTCAAAGAAGACTTGCTGGAACTAGAATTTATCACACGGGTTTTAGGCGAGGGACAGCCAGTAAGCGAAATTCCAAGTTTAAAAATCAAGGCCGAGGGGTTAAGGGTTGTTAATATGCTGGCTGATTATCCGCTAGAGATAGCTTTTGACGATTTGATTGTGACTGTGCCAGAGCCGGAGGCATACATTCTGCAAAAGCTATTAACCAATCCAACAAGAACGCCAGAATACAAAAAGGAGAAAGATATACAAGCCATTAAGGAGCTATTAAAACATGTGAGCAATGAGCGGTTGAATCAGATACTTGGAAGCCTGAAAAAGGCGGCACAAGCCACCATCAACGAAACCAAGGCGAAACACTTTATTGAGTGGTAGCCAGGCGAAATGCGCAGAAAAGGCAAAAAACCAGTCTGAAACTAGCCGCAATTGCGTGAAAAACACCGCCCCAAGTCCGAAATCAAGCGAAACCCCGCCGAAATCCGCCCAAAATCGGCGAAATCGGGGTGAATCGAGCCAGAATTGCCCAAATTTGGCGTGGGGGTGTACTGTGAAACGCCACCCAGCACATCTGTAACGGACAACGCCGCGAGCGCGGGCGTGTCGTGAGAGCGTATTACGGCGGCGCGGTGCTATTGTGGGTGTGGTCAAGGGGCGCGCGTGTAAGGATATGCAATGGAATGATGCGTTATCACGCATATCCAGATTTACGCGGGTAATATGCGATGGCGGTAAATTCTCCCAAATTGGGAGAATTAAGAATCGATAATCGACTTTTTCTCGTGGAGCATATCCGATGATGGGTAAAAACGCCGATTCTATCGCATTTGCGGGGGTGGAGCAATTTTTTAATGATGGTCTCGAAGCGGGAGGCTTGATAGTGGCTATAAATGTTGATATTATCGCATTTGTAGCGATATGAGCAGAGAAAAGAAAAGTGAAAATGCGGTTTTCTCGAAAGAATGTTGATATCATGGGGTTTATGCCAAGTTTACTTGGCAAATGCCAGACTTCCCCAGGCAAAGAATGTTGATTTCATAGGATTCTTTCGAGGAAATTTCGAGGAATCTTCAAGGAAAAATCTAAACTATGGGATTTTATCTACTGTGGACAAATGGCATAAATTGGGGATTTTTGATTTTGAGAGAGGATTGATTCAGGGTAATTTGGCCGGAATTAGGGCGGCTCTCGACCTCGTAGCGAATGCGATAAAAATAATTTTGTAATTTTAAGGTGAAGGAATGGAAATAACACCTCTACAAACTTAATTTTAATCATTTTCATTTTCCTCTCGACAAATTTTGTGGGTTAGACTTCGATGGACATACGGAAAGATTGAGCTGGAATCCTCCTGCGGCGTAAAGCTTGCTAACCCCTATATACACTCCGGTCAATTAAAAAATAAATGCAATTAGGGATATAGAGCAGACCCTATCCACTATAAAAGCCTCCAGTATATGGAGGCTTAAAGAACTTTAAAACAAGTCTCAATCAAGGGCGCAGTCGGTACATAATCTTCTCTCTGACATCTTCGTCTTCAATCGACCTCAAAATTACATCTGTCAGCTCAAAGTATAAACAATCTATTATATCGACGGACGTAGTTCTTGAACGTGCAAATTTTAGAAGTGTTGTTATGTCGAAGTCTACAAAAACGCTCCTTTCTTCGATTATAACTTCCCCCTCCTCAAGCAAGCTTACAAGCTTGCAAGCATCATTACACATCTCGAAAAATGCCTCAAGAAGCCTCACCCAAGCAATATGAATCTCTTCATTTTTGTGGTTAGAAATTGGAGGTTCCGTTATTATCTCAATGCACCCATTCAACCATGACAATGCTGCGTCTGCATAGCCACTTTCTAATTTTACAATGTTTTGCGTAAGTCTATTTGTTTCCGACACCGCTGTTTGAAAATCGTCCTTATCAACATGGGCACTCAATCCCAGCAGATAGTCAACCGTGCAATCGAAATATGCTGACAATTTTATTAGCGTATCTGCATCTGGCTTTGTTCGACCAAGCTCCCATGAGCGGATAGCCGATTCTGTTTTGCCAAATTGCGCCGCTATTTCTGCATGAGATAGCGCATTACTTTGTCGCAAAAATTTAATCCTGTCCTTAAATTCCATTTTAAACACCTCCACGATTTTAAGTTTATCATACATTAAATGCAATGTCAAAATATTTTTTATAAAAAATCAAAAAGCCCTTGACATGATATAAAATCTATGATATAATATGTATTATATATAAATAACTGTGTTTTAATATCTTATTTTAGACTTAAACACACGACAAATGCCCAAATCATAGGAAAGGAGCGATGCAACCTAAAAATTATCAACAATCACGGTTTTTAAAACTGCCGACTGCACCAAAAAAATTTGCATTCCAACGAAACCACCCCAACAGAAAGGAGGAATCCCGAATGACACACCAAGACAAGCTGCGCCAAGACTGCAAAGCCTACATAACCAAACATGGCAGCCGACACAAGCACATCTGCAATATTATGGATGTTAGTCAAACCACCGTGTCGCTATGGCTCAAAGGTGAGCGAGATATCGCTGAACACCGCCTAGAGCGATTGCGTGAAGCGATTGGACAGTAGTATCACCCATTTAAAGAAGAAACTATTATGCCCAGCTCACGGCGTGAAATTGAGCAGAAAGGAGCGTTATGTCAAAGATTGGCGAGTTAGGCGAGGTGCAAACTTTATATTTACCCAAAGGAGGCTATGTCTCTGCTGTTACGGGCAGAATGGGTGCAAACGTGCATACCCGCAAAACAGGTGAAACCTATCAGCTTTTTCAGGGGACGATTGGTAACATACCAACCACAACTAGCGACAAGCTAAAGACATGGGAAGAGCTGTCTAGGAGGCAAAAGGAATCCTTTCTGCGCTCCAAATGCGAAATGGAGATTGAAGACATACGTTTCGACATTGCTAAAGGCGCACTTGATAAATCATGTCAAGACCGATTGGAAAAAGAAATAATCAAAGCGTATGAAGAGAAAATGGCAAAGCAAGAATTTTGAGGCACTTATGTTGGTCAGATATGAGGCTGACACACAATATAATAAGCCCACAAGGGCAGAAAGAGGTAAATTATGAACAATTACACAGATGAATTTGATGACATCATTGAGGCAGAGCATGAAAAACGCGCCAGTCTTGAATACGAGAGAGCCTATAACAGGGCATTTGTCGAGGCATATAAAAGAGAGTATGCCGAACTAATCACCGACCCCGATAATAGCCCTTGCGATGCTGACGAAACAGCGAAAGATATCGCCAAGGACGAAGCAAAGGAAGCGGCCAAAGAGGCTGTGCGGGAATTTTGGAAGGATTTGCCTGATATGCCTGAATATGATGATGAGGATGAAGATGTGGCGTAAAGTGTTGCCAAAGCTGTCCTAACAGGCTATACGGGGAGAAAGGGGGTATTATGCCTACACAAATAAAGATTGACAAGGAATTTGAAAGCCTGATTCCACCGCTGTCGCAAGATGAGTATAGCCAATTAGAGCAAAATATCGTATCAGCCAATAAGTGCCGCGATGCTCTGATTGCATGGGATGGTATTCTAATTGATGGACACAATCGGCATAAGATATGCACGGCACACGGTGTTGATTTCAACGTCGAAGAAATGGCATTCAATTCGCGGGAAGATGCCATGCTATGGATTATCCGAAATCAGTTAGGCAGGCGCAATCTATCCGCTTATGACCGTTCGCTTTTGGCATTGAGATTAAAGCCTGTTGTAAAAGCGCAAGCCGAAGAACGCATGAAAAGCGGAAAAGCTATAGACCCTAGTCAGAAATCTGTACAGGGCAAGACGGATGACATTGTGGCAAGAGAGGCGGATGTGTCGCGCGATACAATCGCCAAGGTTGAAAAAATTGAGCGGGAAGCTCCTGAGAGTGTAAAAATGCAAGTTGGGGCTGGAAAAATGTCAATAAATCGAGCGCACAAAGAGCTATCGGAAAATAAGCCAATTCCCAAAGCCCCCGCACCAAAACCAGGGCGCGGACACGCTAAGACCAAGCAAACATCTGAAGAATACATACTTGAACGACTGGAGTCATATGCCCACAATTTTGAAAATTTGGAAAGGGACGTAATGACCCCAGATGTAGTAGAAAACTCCTCCATCGCAGAAAAAGCAGAATCCATTTTAACTGAATACATTTCAAAACTCAATGGATTGCTGGAGATTGTAAAGGCTAGGAAAATTCCCGATAGCTGGTATGGAGATGAGGATGATGAAGAGCCTACCCCTGCACCAGAGCAAACACCTACAGTAATTGATGGCGAAGTGATTCTAAGGCAAGCGGCGGTTGAAATAGCCACCAAAGCTAACGAGCCAAAAGAGGTCAAAAAATCCCCGCAGGAGCAAATAGCGGAAATGAAAGCTCGGAAAGAAGCCAAACAAAAGGAGGCGAGCGCATGAGTATGATTGTTGAGCTACAAATCACTTGGTCAGCTAACCAGTTGGCAGAGGCGTGTAGAAAGGGCATTGTAAGCCTTGAAAATGCAAGGCAAAGGGGGTTATGTTGGAAGCTAGAACAAAAGAGCCTGTTAATCCATTCTATTGTTGCTGGCTTCCCTATCCCCCGGTTCTATGTTATAAAAGATGGCGGCCAGTATGATATTATTGACGGCAAACAGAGAACGGATGCCATCACAAGCTACATGGGCGGTGAATATGTCCTGTCTAAAGATTTGCCGCTAATTGAGATGGACGGCGGGGATTCGTACCAATTAGGCGGATTGAAATTCCATGAGCTACACGCAGATGTACAGGATATAATAAGGAATCGAAGGCTGGACTTCATTCATGTGGACAATATCACCGAGGACGAGATAGACAATCTCTTTTTCCGCTTAAACAACGGAACGAGCATGAGCCCAATTGTCATGACCTGTGCCAAAACAAAATCCATTGAGCAAATCAATCTTGCCAGCAGTCATGCAATATTTGAGGCAGCATTAACAAAATCCAAACTGGAAGCATATGCCCACAAAGACATAACTGTCAAATCTTGGCTGTCTTTGAACATGTACGACCCGGCATACAGCGCGGCAGCCATACGCGAAATCATGAGCGAAGTTGACATAGCGGAAGATTCAATTTTGGTGCTGTGGGAGTGTCTCGACCGAATGCTTGATGTCTACCAGTATATCAATGATAGTGGTGCAGAAGCCAAAGCAATGTGCATGAGCAACATTTCTAAGCCGACGCACTTTGTCGCGCTGATGCCAGTAATAAAGCGAAGCCTTGATGATGGCATATCCTTAGAGGATTTTGCAAACTGGGTGATGCGCTTCTTTCCCGGCACAAAAATCGCAAGTGTTGACGAAGCTTATAATGTGGCGGCGCGTAGCTCTAAAAAGGAAAATATCAGGATTCGGAACGAAGTCATAAATCGTCATTATGCGGAGCATTTCTCTGACAAAGGAGGGGAATAATATATAGCTAACGAACTCCAAAAGCGTGAACTAACCCATGCCAAAAATTGCCAAATTTATGCAAATGTAAACGAAGCCAGTTCTTGATATTTGCCCAGTATTTTTCGATTTTGTTGAGGTCGGG
>Ga0209755_10001103_pt1 | contig 44638 bp, 42 predicted proteins | sample TergutCo191P1_FD_187301 | JGI IMG/M metagenome (GOLD analysis project Ga0209755, IMG submission 187301) | Cornitermes sp. P1 segment gut microbial communities from Petit-Saut dam, French Guiana - Co191P1 (SPAdes) (version 2) | ecosystem: Host-associated > Arthropoda: Insects > Digestive system... | reverse complement strand
TATAATAACCGGCGTTATACTTCTTCAAATAATAAGCGTCGCCCTGCAGTGGCTCGGCGTTTCAGGAGACATACAATACATCATAAAGGGCGGCATCATACTTATTGCTGTAGCCATTGATATGCGCAAATATCTGGCAAAGAAATAATACGCTTTTTATAGACGGGCTTTTACTCTTTCGATCATTTCATTAAAATGTTCGCTTTCCTTGTGTATCAGGCGGACAAATGAGTTGTCGTCCGGTTTTCCAAGTACCTGTTCCATCTCCGCCTGATTGCGGAACGTAGCTTTCTTAAACGGATTGTAATAGTCCTTTGCCCTGCTTTCAAAAATTTGCCTGTCTATCCATTTCCGTATATCACGGGCGTTATTTAATTCTCTTTTAAACGCGGCAATGTCAACCGGCGATTGAGAACGGGCGAGGCTGCCTGTCTGAATGTGATCGGGCTGAAGATAGGCAAGAGTCGCCCAAGCATGGCGGCATTTATCCATTGAGTACTCATCATTCCAGGAAGCATACACACTGTGAATTTCATCCCAGGTTTTATATTTTCCTTCGCCGATATTTTTACGAAGCTCGTCTACCCGAAAAGCAGGGACAATCTGTCCGCCGATATTTACCCAATCTTTAATCCGTGATGCGGTTACACCGGATGTTTCTGCGTAAAGCAGTTCGTTTAATCTGTTAAAATCCATATCCGGGTCAGAGTCAAAAAAAACCGAAATTGTTTTTATCGCGTAGTAGCGCAGCATCTGGCGGTAAGAGGCTAAAGCTTCAAGCGGTTTAATAACAACCTGTTCGCGCTTACTGTGTTCAAGGTTATGACATCTTATATTGCGCACTATGCCTTCATCCATGCCTGTCATGTCAGCAGGAGAGTAACCGGCTTCTCCCAGCCAGTCTTCCAGAAGTGAGAGCGCGTGGATTATTTCTTCCGCGGTGTCCGGGGCAAGATAATCGCTTTCTATTTGCTGAATTTTTATTTTGCGTTTATCGCGTTTTTTGGTTTTCCAGGAATTTCGTTCAAGAGCATAGAGATTGTGAATCCAGTAATAAGCGGGCATAATTTCCAGCCGGCTTTTATGAACATTATTGTTAACAAGCGAGAATGGCAGAGGTATATTAAGCTCCGCCGGGTATTCGCCTTTGGCGATAATCACAAAAGAAGCGAATACGCTTGAGTGTTTCAGGCTTACCGCCAGCCCGGGCCAAAAGCCCCTTTTTGCCCGAATCTCGCCGTCATTTGCGCGGCTGTTGTGATTGCTGCCGATTGTAGCCGCCGCCGCCATGTTCGATATACCCTGGATAAGGCTTGCTATCAAAAATGAATTGTTGTGATGCTGTTCATGTACAGGGAAGATTAAATTGTTGAGTATCTCGCAGCATGAAACGGTTGAATTGTCACCTAACACCGAATGAATCAGCCGCGCTCCGTATTTCAGATTGCTGTTTCTGCCCAAAATAAATCGCACTGCTTTTGAACCGTAAAAGATATTGCACGCGTATCCTACAATGCCGTTTACCATTTCCACGCCTTCGCCTACCTGCGTACTCTCTTCCGCCGATGAATGTATTGTCAGGTTTTTTAGTTTATTCGCTCCCTTGATGTATGCGTGTTCCCCAACTGCCGTGTCTTTTATTATCGCGCAGCTTTTTATTACTGTACTTTTGCCGATGGTTCCGTAACTGCCGCGAAAGCCGCCGTATTTTTTTTGCGTTATTTCCGTTAGTTTTTCCGCCAGTAATGTATCATCGCGGTAGGCAGCCCATAAATAGGCGTCCGCCGCTATCATATCCTCAAACGGCAGAATCGAGCGTCCGCCCGCTTCATTCATCACATCGATCCACGCACGCACTTCTTCATCTTCTCCGTCTTTTACCGCTCCGTTGCCGAATTTCGCATGATTGGTTGTCTGCATTTCATCTATTCCGGAAAGTATGCAATTGTCTGCGATAATGTAATGCGAAATATACGGGCATTCCTGAATGGACACATCATCGCCGATGTCGCATGAAATGATTGTGCTCCTGCGAATTCCTGAGGGAACGCAGAAATCATTATGCTTTAACGAAATATTCCGCAATGCGCCCAGCCGTATCAGCCCGTAAAAATCACAGTCGCGTATCAATGAAGGATTAAACGGATCCCGCACCAAAAAATTTTCCCAGGCGGAACAGTAGTTTCTGTTATTAATCAGAATTTCAATTTCTTCCGGCTTAAGATTGCGCCAGTAAGTTTTCAAATTTATTTTTTTTCCAGATCCCTCTTTTTTATATAAAATCTCCGTCTGCTGCGCGTTACGAAGCCAGTATTCATCAGCGCCGGGCGGTAAATATTCAGCCGGAATAAAATCGTAACCGTAGCGTTCAAGCGGCAAATTTTCTTCTTTCATGTTTTGGTTCCTTAAATTATGTAAATTTATGACTTTGGCCGTCTAAGCCTGACATTTTCAATATCATAACTGAAAAGTTCGCGCAGATCATTTAAACCCAGCGCCATTAGCGCCATGCGGTCTATGCCTATGCCCCATGCTGCAACCGGAACATTCACTCCCAGGCTTTGAGTTACTTCAGGACGGAAAATGCCTGAACCGCCCAGTTCGAACCAGCCGAGCACAGGATGTTTGATATGCACCTCTATGGAAGGTTCTGTAAACGGAAAGTAACCTGGAACATATTTTATTTCTTTCGCGCCTGCGACTTCGCGCGCGAACATTTCCAGCATTCCCAAAAGCGTGCGCAGGTTGACGTTTTCACCTAACACGATTCCTTCGGTTTGATAAAAGTCAGGAAGATGAGTAGCGTCTACGCGATCATAGCGGAAACAGCGCACGATACCGAAATATTTGCCGGGGATTTTCGCGGTTGGAAGCTGTTTCGCGGAAAGAACTGTCCCCTGAGACCGGAGGATTAACCTGCGTGTAAAATCCCTGTCAAATTTATAGTTCCACCCGCGGCTGCCTGTTAGACCTCCGTCTTCATGAGCGGACGCCACATTTGAAAGCCATGGTTCGTCAATCGACTTTGCCCTTGCGATTCCGTCACTGTTCCTATTATCCTTATTGACTCCCGGTTCAGCTACGCTGTACGCGTCGTGAATGTCGCGCGCTGAATGGAACTGCGGCATAAAAAGAGCGTCTGAATTCCAGAACTCGGTTTCAACCAACGGGCCGTCGAATTCTTCAAAGCCAAGGGATGCGAGTTTATCTTTTACATTTTCCAGAAATTTCGCATATGGATTGCTGCGTCCCGGAGTCAGCCTTACAGGAGGCGTTTTAACATTATATGATCTGAATGTCTTTCCCTTCCAGCTTCCGTTTTCAAGCATTGATTGTGTCAACGCTCCGATTTCATCTCCTGTAATTCCTGCCGCCCGCAGAAATGCAGCTGCTTCCGCCGCCGGAACTGAACCGTCCTGCGCGGTTGTAAACCCAAAAACAACGGTCTCCCTGTCTATCTGACGGAAAGGCGCGTCAGATGCGCCGCGCTTTTTCGCGATGCCCGAAATTGCGCGTTTTTCATCTTCGTCCAGTTCTGATTCGGGAATGGACATATTGGAAGCTTTTCCTTTTTCCAGTAAATTGCGAATAACGGATAGATTTTTAACAGACTGAGCGTTAACAGATTCCCCTTTAAAAAAAGCATTAAGCTGATTGTTAATGGATTCATCTTTTATGATTACATTTTTGTCGCTGTCCATTGCCAATACGCCTAGTTTGGAAAGGCTGCCAAAAGCGCTGCCAATATCTTTATTTTCCAGATTAAGAGATTTTGCAATATCAGGCATTTTTAAAGCGCCCTGTTTCATTACCAATTTTATTATCCGTTCTTCCGGGCTGCCGTTTTCTTTCCATTCATGGCCCAGTGTTGTCATCTCGTAAAAAATCTCTGTTTCACGCCGTATTTCATTTAACAGTCCCTTGCCTGAAAGCCAGGAAAGCGCCTGGTTGCCGTTCCCCGGTTTAAAATTCAAATCCTTTTCAACTTTTTCGATTGTAAGTTCATCGCCGCTTTTATAAAACAGAAGTATCCGTACCTCAAGCGGATGAAGATTTTTTACAATGTTTTTAATATCAATAGACATAAAGTATTATTCTCCGGTTATTCCCACTCAATTGTGGCAGGCGGTTTGCTTGTTATGTCGTAGGTAACTCTGCCGACTTCTTTTACTGAATTTGTAATGCGTGTTGATATTTCCAGAAGATCGCGGGTTTCAAACGGATAAACGCCGGCTGTCATGCCGTCGGAGCTGATGATGGCGCGCAGCGCAATAACGCGGCTGTATTTGCGTACATCGCCCGCCACTCCCACCGAACGGACAGGTAAAAGGATTGCGAATGCCTGCCAGATATCATCGTAAAGGCTGCTGCCCGAAGGAGTGCGGCGGCGCTTTAATTCCTCAATAAAAATCGAGTCAACTTCGCGCAGTATATCGCAATTGGCCTTTGTTACTTCTCCGACTATCCGCACCGCAAGTCCCGGACCCGGAAACGGGTGACGGCTTAAAACAGCTTCATCAACGCCAAGGAAACGCCCAAGATCGCGGACTTCGTTCTTGTAAAGTTTTTCCAAAGGCTCGATGATTCTTCCCGCTTCGCGTTTCGCGATTACAAGCGGGCTTGCCACATTGTGATGGCTCTTTATTATATTTGCGTTCTTGCTGCCCTGCTGGCCGCTTTCCAGGAAATCAGGGCGAATGCTTCCCTGTGCGAGAAAATAATCATCCGGCAGCTTTAGACGAATAACTTCCCGTTCCTGAATTTTCATATACATATCGCCGATGATCCTTCGTTTTTTTTCTGGATCGGTTACGCCTTTAAGCGCCGATAAAAATTCATCTTCACACATGATTATATGGATATTTTTTGCGCCCAGTTTTTCCAGATTGGCGCGGACAGCTTCTGTTTCATTTTTACGCATTAGGCCGGTATCCATGTACATAAGATGAACCTGTTCGCTGTTCAATATTTTTAACAGCAGCGCGCTTGCCACAGTTGAATCCACGCCGCCTGAAATCAATAATAATACCGGTTTTTCCCAGACACGGGGTTTTATGACCCTGGTCTGTTCATCAATGAATTTTTCCATAATGAAATTCTCCCTTTAAAGTTCTGCCTAAATCCGTATAATCATGCCTATACCGGTTTTTGTTCTTATTACCTTTATATGTGGAGTTTAGCATATTATATGAAATAGTAACAGGAGTAATGCAGAAAGTATACTTTAAGAAAATCTTTATTAAGTGTTTTAAAGTGGTTTATTTTTTGTCTGTCAGCGGTCATTTATATTATTAGTTTTGGAATTATCATTTTTTTAAATTAAAAACCCCGCTTGATGGCGGGGTTTTATTTATCGCGGTGTTTTCGCTACTTCACAAATTCGGCGTCCCATATTGTCCAAGGAAACCTGTTCCATTACATGACCCATTTCGTACGCAATTCGGGGCATTCCGTATACAACAGCGCTATGTTCATCCTGACCGAGTGTCATACCGCCTTCCCTGTAAATGGTTCCCAACTGCTGCGCTCCGTCCCGTCCCATTCCTGTCATTATTACGCCAAGCGCGTGATTTGAATAAGCCATAGCTACAGAGGCAAAAAGCACATCCGCGGACGGTCTGTGGCCTGATACCAATGGAGCGTCGGAAAGATGAGCTACAGCGCCGGTCGCTTTCTTTTCAACTTCAAGATGTTTATTTCCCTGGGCAATAAGGACTCTTCCGGGTATTATCGCATCGCCATTTTCTGCTTCTTTTACATCCAGCGGACATATCTTATCCAGACTTTTGGCGAATTCTGCTGTAAAACCTGCCGGCATATGCTGTACGACAACAATCGGTACACGTAAGTCCGCGTCAAGTTTTGAAAATACCACACGCAGGGCATCCGGACCCCCGGTACTGATACCAATAGCGATAATTTCTGTCCTTGCCGGTTTACGAAGCTGAGTCGGCGGCAGAGCGGGAGAAGAGGGAGGAGCTGTTGCCAGTTTAAAATGAATGGCAACATCATTGGCTTTGGTTGTAGGCGTCTTTGCTTCATATTCAGAAGGCGTAAGAACCTTTTTTCCAATTGATTTACGGTATGAGCCGCCATAACCCAGGAGCATGCTTATTAGCGTATCTTTTACTACATGGATATCTTCGGAAATTGAACCAGAAGGTTTCTGAACAAAATCGCTTGCGCCCAGAGATAGAGCTTCCATAGTGACTTCTGCGCCTTTTTTAGCGATGGACGAAAGAATTACTACCGGAATCTTAATATCGCGTTTTTTTCTCTCTTTCAGGAATTCAATGCCGTTCATTTCCGGCATTTCCAGATCCAGAACGATTACATCCGGATTCGACCGCGGTATTTTCTGTAAAGCGAATATGCCATTCATTGCTTTTTCCGCAATAACCAAACCCGGGGTGTCTTCGATCATACGACCAACTAAATTGCGCATTAATGCTGAATCATCAACGATTAATACTGATATTTCATCTGCCAAGATTTTCTCCTATATATTTTTTCTATAGAGAGTCGCCCACTCTGTTTTCAGGAATTCAAATTTTGTATTCATGCCGAACAGCGATTCGGAATGACCGATAAACAGGAATGACTTTGACGCCATTGCATCCCAAAAACGGCTCATAACAGCGGTCTGGGCTACTTCATCAAAATATATAATTACGTTCCGGCAGAACACAACATCAATGTTTCTTTGTCCGGAATCGTTTTTTAAGTTATGGTAGTCAAATTTAATTTTTGAATGAATGGAGGGGAGGATTTTGAAACCACCGTCTACCTTTGTAAAGTATTTTGCCAGATAATTATCCGGTATTCCTACAATCCTGCTTTCTGAATAGAACCCTTCTTTTGCTGTCATCAGACATTTTAGGGATATATCACTCGCGAGAATTTCAAAACTCCAGTTTTTGGGAAGAACTTCAGTTAATAGCATTGCAATGGTGTATGGTTCTTCTCCGGTTGAACACCCCGCGCTCCATATCTTGATTGTACCGGGAATCTTCTTTATATTGTTGATTAAATCGGGAATCACATGTTTTTCCAGGGCGTCAAATTGAGCCTGATTTCTAAAAAACCGGGTTAAATTTGTGGTGATTGAATCCAGAAAGCCTTTTAATTCTTCTTTGTCAGTCTTAATTTTATCAAAGTATGTTGTTACAGAATTGACATTCCTTTCCCGAAGACGTTCCTTTAACCTGCTTTCTAATATAGAGCGGTTCGTTGGTGTAAATGTTATCCCGCTTTCCGCATAGATAAGGTCACGATAGAGTGCATACTCAGAATCTTTAAGAAATACAGCATCTGCCATATTTTAATATTATGTGATAAATGACAAACTGTCAATTGGTTTTTTTTCGATAGTTTAGTTTTATTTGTAAAATTTTCATTTTTATTTTAATTCCCTTTTTTTCATGCTTTAAAAATGATAAAGTTACAAAAATGCAGGAAAATCATTTAATAAAGCTTGAGCTTCAATCGCCGTTGGTCTATTTCCGGGCAGATGATCTGCCTCATGTTTTAGCTGAAAATGATGAATTTTTGCTTTGTTTTAACCTTGACCCAGTTCAGAGCCGTAGTATTGAACCAAAACCGGATAATTTACTTTGTTCTTTGGTTTTTTCCGGTAAAAAGAGCGATACAGGAGTCTCTGGAGCCGATAAAGTATCATTACCGGCAGGAAAGTACCTTTTTACTCAATATCGAAGCTCTACAGGCCATCTGACGCAGGAGAAATGGTCAATCCTGGCTGTTGAACAGCAAAAAAATGGTCTTTGGGAGCGGTACAAACCCACAAACCGTCTCTTTGTCCGGTTTTTATATGAGGATTATGCGTTTGTTACACAGATTTTCAGGCCTTTATAGCAAGACAAGCTTTAATATTCTGCATGGGAAACAGCATCTGTAAGTACGAGTCTATAATGTGTCTGTATTACGGACAGACTCTAAATAACCGGATAGTTTTTCTGATATTTCCATATAGTTCATTTTCATGATATTATCCTGCAGCCATGAAACCAGTCCGTTGTCGGCTTCATATTCAAACGCTTCGATTTCATTCATCGCCTTTTCTATTTCTATTATCGTATAATTGCGGCAGGCTTCATTAAGTTTTGACAGCGCTTCAATGTACGGTTTGTCTTTTTTCGGCCTTTCTTTATTTTTTGTTTCAATTTCTAATGCATTGTCTATTTCCGTAGTCAATTTTTTAATTATTTCTATGAAGGGCGGGTTTTCTGTTATTACAAAATTAATATCTCCCGCTTTGGCTGCTTTTTCCAGGGTTTCCGCCCGATTCCCGGCGGCTTCTGCGAAAATGCCTCGGCACGAACTTTTTATCCCGTGAACAGTGACTGCGTAATCAGAAAGATTTTCCTTATTCACTTCATGGATTGATTTGACCGCAAGCTTTGTATTTGAAGAGAATGATTTTAAAATTTCTATGAATGTTTCCCAATCGCTGTTGAAGCGTTCCACTCCCTTGCTTATATCCAGTCCGTTAATCCTGTTTGCGAAACTGCGCCTGTCGTACCCCTTCCTTCTGTTTCCTTTGCCGGAACGCCTGTCAAATCCTGTGCGGCTGTCGAAGAATACTTCACCGTCTACTATAATTTGCTGGCCTGTTAATGTTTTTTCCAGTTCTTCATCGCGCACCCACTGTTTTATTACAGTATCCAGGCGCAAAATATCGATTGGTTTTGAGATAAACGCGTTAAAACCCTTGCTTAAAAACATGCTTTCGTTTTCGACAAGAGCGTTAGCTGTAAAGGCTATGATCGGAACTGTTCTGGCGTATTCAGTTCCAATCTCTTCGCGAATAATCCGCGTGGCTTCTATCCCGTCCATTACGGGCATCATGTGATCCATAAAAATCGCGTTATACCTTACCTTTTCTTCAAGCACAGCGTCAATTGCCGCCTGTCCGCTTGTCGCACAGTCTATTTTCATTCTGTACGGCTTTAACATACCCAGCGTCACATCGAGGTTTAATATTACATCATCCACTAAAAGTATGCGCGCGTATGGCAGACTGATGCGCGACAGCCGCGATTTTGAATCGCGTTTTCCGCTGTGGTAATGGTATTTTTTTAGGTTGTTTACAATGTCTGTTCCTAATATTTTATTTGATACGGCTTTCTGCGGAATTATTACCGTAAAAACGCTGCCTTCGCCGTATCTACTTTCAACAGAAATGCATCCGCCCATTAAATCTGTCATCATTTTTGTGATGGATAGTCCAAGTCCGGTTCCTTCGATCTTTCTATTCGCGCTTAAATCCATTTGGGCGTATTCAACAAACAGCCTGTCCATGTTTTCAGGACGTATACCGATACCTGTGTCTCTGACTGAAAATGACAGCCAAATCAGATCTTCGCCTGCGGCTATAATGTCATTCCAATTACCGGAATGTTTTAACCGCGGTTCAGGGGCTACTGAAATTTTCAGTTCTATCGTCCCGTTCCTGGTATATTTAAAGGCGTTGGATAAAATATTGTTAACAATCTGTTTAATTCTGAGATCATCCCCGTAAAGCCTGGAAGGAATGTTTTCATCAACATCAAGAATAAATTCTATAGGTTCAATTCCTTTGCGCATAATGTTCTGGGAGACTGTGTCATTTATCATGCCCGCGGCATCGTATTCCGCCGGCACAAGCTCAAACTTGCCGGCTTCAATTTTTGAAATATCCAGAATATCGTTTACAAGACCGAGCAAAGACGCTCCCGCGTTGCAGACTTTTTCCATATTTTCTCTTGCTTCTTCTCTTAACCCGTCAGAATCCAGAAGCATTTCAGACAGACCGATTACAGCGTTCAATGGCGTGCGCATTTCATGGCTCATCCGGGCGAAAAATTTATTTTTTTCCTCTGTAGCTGCCAGAGCGGCCTGGATTTGCGCGTATTGTTCCAGCGCGCGGATTTGATTTACAATTTGAATTTGCTGATGTACCCTGGACTTCACAACATTGTTGCTAAAAGGTTTATGTATAAAATCTGCGGCTTCAAGGGCAAACCCTTTTTCTTCGTCTTCTATGCTTTGAAGCCCTGTAATTATTATTACCGGAATATGACGCGTTTTTTGTGATTCTTTGAGCGCTCTAAGCACGTCGAAACCGTTCATGTCCGGCATGATTATGTCCAGTAAAATCAAATCGGGCATTTGCTCAACGGCCATTTCTATTGCGGCGTAACCGCTTTTTGTCATATAAACCGCGTATTCGGGGGATAATATATTTCTCAGAATTTCAAGATTTGATTTTTCATCATCTACAATCAGAATGTTGTTTTTCCCGGTGTTTTCCATAATTTTTAAAAGTATAACACATAATAAAAAATTTGTTAATATAAGTATATATTTCCTTGTATAAAATCATAAAATCAATAAAACTGATAAAAATTATTTAAAAAACCGTAAAAACCAAAAATAATATAAAAGACGCTGATTAAACAAGGTAAAACAATTGCGCGAGTTTATCCAGTTTTATTTTTGCGTTCGCAGAGTTATGCGCATCGCCCATTGCGGCGCAATGGAAACCTTCCGCGTAAGCGGTATCAATTCCTGTTATTGTATTCTCAACAACCAGCGTCTGGTTTACTGCGACTATCAGAGAGGCCGCGGTTTTTAAATAAATTTTGCCGGGTTTAACATATTTATCATCGCTGTCTATAACAACTGTTTTTATACCCATGGATTTTAGATGTTTTAATATTGAACGGGCATCCGTATTAATATTTTCATGAATAACTTTTGAACTAAAAAAAACCGCTTTGTACTTTTGAATTTCCCTTGCGGTGTTCTTGACAGGGGTTATAACAGTATATGTTAAATTGTACAGTTTATCATAAATATATACAGGAACGCTGCCGCCTGATACAAGCGATAGTTGAATAGTATCCGTATCAATTGTTACTTCAATCAGATTTTCACCATAACGCAGTTTAAAACGGCAGGTTTTCCAGCGCTTTGGCAAATAAGGCGATATATATATTCCCGACTCTTTTACTTTTAATCCCATAAAACCAAAAATAATTGCCATGAATGTTCCGCCAATGTTGGCTATATGTAATCCGTCTTTGGCATATCCTGCCTTGAATAAAAAATCCAGTTTGGCGGAATCGCTGAAATATTCATACGCTTCTTCATAAAAACCGTACCGCGAGGCTGCGATACTGAAAACGCAATTAGACAGCGATGAATCGCGTACTGTAATATCTTCATAGTAGAGGAATGAATTTATCATTGTCTTAAGCGGCGCGTCATCAAATATTATATGCGCCAGAACTGTGTCCGCCTGTTTGCAAATTTGATGACGATAAAGAAAAAGCGGATGATAATGCGGCGGCAGCGGAAAATTTTCTTTTAAAATCCCGCCAGGGTTTACGCGTTTTTTTAAAAGGAATGAATCATCCTGCGGATTAATTCCGGTTTTTTCATCATAGGGAAGATACATCCCCTGAGCGGCTTCTGCGAAAACGCTTACTTCATTATCATCCAGTTTAATTTTTTCTGCGAGTGCAGAGAGCTTTCCGTTTTTTTTCAGCAGTTCATAAAATTTTACAGCCCATTCAAGATTTCTTTTAGCGCCGATGTTGGTATAATAATTATTGTTTGCGGCGCATGAGTATTGATCAGGTCCTGACACATTGTTTATTCTGAATTGTCCCTCATGGAAAATGCCGGCGTCTATCCATAGTCTGGCGCACTCAAAAACAAGTTCCGCTCCTTTATGCGCGATAAAATCCAAATCTCCTGTGACAAGGTAATAAAAAACAACCGACCACGCTATATCGCCGTTAATGTGGTATTGCGCGGCTGCGCATCCGTTGTCCATATTTGCGCGCCACGGAAACAGAGCGCCCGTTTTATATCCCAGATGCAGCGCGTTTTTTTTCGCCTGTTCAAGCGAGTCGTAACGGTAGCTTATAAGGTTACGTGCAATTTCCGGGTTGCTTATAACAAAAAAAGGCTCGATATAAATTTCGGTATCCCGGGAATAATGCTCATCGTATCCCTGCGCGCATAAACCTTTGGCGGCGACAATTCCCTGACCTTCCTTTCCGGCTGTTTGCAGAAGCTGGTACATATTAAACTGTATTGCCTGCTGCAGTTCATCGTCTCCCTCTATTTCAAGAAGGGCGTTATTCCAGTATTTATCAAGGTATTCGCGCTGCTCCTGAAACAGCGTCTGCGCGGGAGCGGCCATACTGTTTGCGAGTTCTTCCTTTGCTTTTTTCAGGCAATCGGGAGCGCTGTCGCAGAATACCGAATATTTATGAAGCGTGATACTTTCATTTTGACTTATTTGCGCGTCTATTGTGCATGCTGCGGTGTTATTATTTATTGCGGTTTTTATATTTGCGTCTTTGCTGAACACATGATCCACTGCGGTACAGACTTTAAGTTTTGATTTTATGGTTTCCGCAGTAAAAAACGAAGCGTTTTTCTCTGTTTCAGAATTAATTATATCAAGATACCGTTTTGCGTCTGCTTCAGCGCCCTCAAGATGGCCGGAATTTTCCACATCTGCTTTATGCGCCGAAATAATATGAACAGTACCTGAAAAATTCAGCGCTTTTACGGAATATTCAATTAAAAAAAGACAGGGTCTTGTAAATGAAGCGAGCCGTCTGATGCGAATTTCCGCTTCCTTTCCGTTCGGGGAATGCCAATGCACATAACGCTCGGAATAACCACCGCTCATGTTCAGGGTGCGGCGGCTATCTGTGACCATGCCTCCCCATAAATTAAATTCTTCGTCATCCAGAAACAGGCGGATACCCTGCGTATCCGCGATATTAAGCATTATTCTTTTTTCTTCTGCTAAGCCGCGTAAATTTTCCGCCTGAGGCATATCCGCGTATTCGTAGAATCCATTAATATAGGTACCCCGGATACTTTTGATTCTATCCGGGTAACCTTCTTCAAAACAGGATCTGATTCCAATATAACCGTTTGCGTTATGGAATAAAGTTTCACATAATGATAAATCTGCAGCGTTTATTTTTATATCCTGCAGCTCGTATACTTTTTCCTTCACTTAAATACCCGCGCTAATACGGTGAAAAAAGATTTATCCCTTTACCGCACCGTCTACTATGCCCTTGATTATATACTTTTGAAGGAAGAGGAACAATATAATTACAGGAAACATTGCCATTAAAGTTGATGTCAGAATTAAATCCCACCTTCTCAGGAATGAGCCGACAAAGTTCGCAACGGCCAATGGCAGCGTTTGAATATTGTTTCCGCCTCCGAGAACCAGCAATGGCAGGAGGAAATCGTTCCAAATCCACATGCTGTTCAGAATTAGCACAGTTACCGTAATAGGAGTAAGTATCGGGAAAACAATTCTGAAAAATGTAACCGGTTTTGTGCATCCGTCGATTTTGGCGGCTTCTTCAAGCTCAATCGGCACTGTTTTGATAAAACCGTGGTAAAGGAAAATGGAAAGAGAACACCCAAAACCGAGATACGCGAAAATGATTCCCTGATAATTCTGAAGAAGCCTTGATGCTCCTGTAAGGCCGAACGCCACTTCGATCATGCGAAACCATGAAACAAGGGGGAACATGACAACCTGAAACGGTATTACCATGGCTGATAAAAATACAAAAAAGATAATACCGGACAATTTAGTTTTGGTGCGCACAAGAACCCAGGCAGCCATTGAAGAACACAGTATAAGAAGCACAACGGATACAACCGTAACTATCAGTGATGTCATAAATGATGACGGATAACGCACATTGGGACTTTCAAACACGGTCTTGATGTTTGTGAAAAACTGCATTGGGTTTTTTGGGAATGCCAAAGGCTCTACAATTATCTGCAATGAAGGTTTTGAAGCGTTAATTATAACCAGTACAAAAGGAACCATATAAATAATGAACAGCAGGATAGCGAGAATTTCCAGATTAATATTTTTTTTTCTATTCATTACATTTCTATCTCCCTCTTTTTATTATACCGGACCTGGATTATCGAAATAATTGCAAGAACGATAAAAAATATTACTGCCTTTGCCTGGCCCTGCGCGAGTTGGTTATATATAAAAGCCGATTTATAAATGTTTAACGCAAGAAATTCATTTGTGTTCACCGCCCTGCCAAGGAACATGCCTGAAGGCCCTCCGTTTGTCAGTGCGTAATTTACATCAAACTGTTTAAAGGAGTTTACAAGCGTCAGGAACATTGAAATTGTGAACGCGGGCGCGACCAGCGGAAACACTATAAACCTGAGGCGCTGTCCGCGGTTTACGCCGTCAATTTCCGCGGCTTCAAGAAGCGTATCGGGAATGCTCTGTATTGCCGCTACATAGATCATCATTATATAACCGGCATACTGCCATGTGCCGACAATTACAATCGCCAGCAGCGCCAGGTTTCTGTCGATTAAAAATAAATTTTCCCTGAACCATGTCAGCCTGAGCATCCCTCCTATGGCAGGTATCGCATTGTTAAATATGAACATCCAGATATAGCCTAAAATGATTCCGCCGATAAGGTTTGGAAGGAAGAAACCCGCCCGGTAAAGATTGGTCCATCTCAGTTTGCTTGTTACCAGGAGAGCCAGGAAAAACGCGCATATATTAATTACAATTATATTTAATACTGCGTATACTACGGTTATTAAAAAAGAATTTAGAAATGTAATGTCCTGAAAAACAGCTAAATAATTTTTAACTCCAACCCATGTTACTTTGGAACCTGTCATCGCAATCCAGTCTGTAAATGAAAAGTATATCCCCATGAAGAACGGTATAATAATTACCATTATAAATGCAAAAACTGAAGGAAATAGAAACAGGAAAAACGTCAGGTCATGCTGCTGCTTGCCGGCATGTACTTTGCTCATGTCTCCTCCTGAAAAAAAAATAAGGGAGCATGGGAAGTTTAAAACAGGATACACTGCCAGGATACCGGAATTAAATCCGGAATCTTTTTATTGGGCAATGTTCCTGTTTCCTGCTCCCTGCTCCCTGTATGCTACCTTGCTAATGTAGCAACAGCGTTTCTGAATAACTCTACGAATCTGGCTACGTTAATGCTTCCCGATGCCAATTGATTATAAATCGGCCCTAAAGTATCTCCGCCAAATCCGCTTGGCATGTCATTTTGCTGCCATGCGTAAATCTTGCCCTGGTTGGCATAAGCCTGAACAGCTTTTGAGAATCCGCCGGAAGGAGTAAGCGTTACGGATTTAAACGCGGGAATCATGCCTGCCTGTGTGACCATGTAGTCATGACCATCGCGCGTTGTAGCCATAGCGTTAAGGAATTTCTTTGCTTCCTCAACATTCCTTGATTTTGAATTTACGATATAGTACCACGGAGCGCCGACAAAAATACCGTCTGTATTTTCGGTAAGCATCGCGTGAGGGATATAACCCACTTCAAATGTCGCGCCGAACTCTGCCATGTTGGGATCAATCCAGTTACCCTGATGGACAAAGACGGTTTTTCCGATAACAAATTCACCAACCTGCTGGTCGTATCCGCCTGCTAGGAGAGTTGTTCTGTTGGAATATCTGAACAGAAGATTCATATATTCAGCAAATGCCGTAAGACGGGTATTATCTACCTGTCCGCTGAGCATCATATCAATATATCTTCTTGAATTGTTATACGGTAAACCGAGTGCAAGGTATGTATTAGTACCATGGTTTCCAGGAACCCATGACATATCGGCGCTGGCCGCCATTGAAACTACAGCGTCAATGCCAAGCTGGGCTTTCATTGAGTCAAGCCTTTCAAATGCCGCCCTGATTGCATTTACGTTTATCAAAGTAGCCGGATTAATCCCTGCTCGGTCCAGGATTGATTTGTTATAACCAAGTCCCCATCCTTCAATTGCCATTGGAAAGCCAACAGTTCTGCCTGACGCGTCGATATAGGCTACATCTGTGTCCCTTGCCCAGGCTTGATCGGAAAGATCAGTGATTCTTCCGCCTGCCAGGTGTTCTTCGTATCCGGCCCTGCCTTCGATAGCGATGATCTCAGGTTCATCTCCTGCTGCGAGCATCGATCTGACTACTGAATCCAGACTTGTGTCTCCGCCAACGCTCCTGACATTAACCTTTACGCCTGTCTGTCTTTCATACAGCGCCGCGTAGGCCTTTAACGCAGAATCAGTCTCTATTTTGCTATGCATAACTGTAATTTCTACCGGAGCTCTGCTTGCGCTTGTACCGGCGGCAGCGCCGGCTGTAGTTTCGCTTTTCTTGCATCCAACCGTTAAAATCATTGCTGCAAGGAAAATGCAAACCAGTGCAATAAAACCGCTTCTTTTCATTTTCATTCCTCCTGAAAATATTAAGTTGCGCAGAATTAACAAAAAAAATATTAATCCTGCGGCCTTTACAGGGATTTCTTTTAAACTGCAGTTTAAAAGAAATCCCTTACAAACATAATAATGTTTTTATTAAATGACGTCAAGCTACATACATTTGAAGTTTCTTCCCACGAACCGGGTTCTTCAGACGGGTTAAAGCTTTTTCTTCTATTTGCCTGATGCGTTCCTTGGTGAGATCGTATTTCATACCCAGTTCCGTTAATGTTAATTGCGGACGCTGACCAAGGCCGTAATGATTGCGAATTATATCCGCTTCGTTTTTACTGAGAGTTTTTAACATGTTTTCTATATCGTCTGCCATCAGGCAATGTACCGCCGCCATGTCAGGAGTTGTATATTTATTATCTTCAATCAAGTCCACAAGCGGTGAATCCTGATTTTGCGAGGATATGACATCCAGTGACAGTATTTCTCTTGATATTCCAAGAAGATCGGTTACGCGTTCTTTGTCCATATTCAGTAACCCCGCGATTTCTTTGGCTTCATCTTCCGCCGATTTCTGATCCATTATTATTTTTTTCGCTTTTTCAATTTTTACAAGTTCTGAAGCGCGGCTCATCGGCAGCCGGATCATTCTGGATTTTTCACAAAGGGCGCTGAGGATTGACTGGCGTATCCACCACACAGCATAGGAAATAAAGCGGCAGTTTTTTCTCACATCAAAACGATCAACGGCGTTTACAAGACCGACATTGCCTTCGGCGATTAGTTCCTCAAGCTGAAGTCCCATTGACTGGTATTTTTTCGCGATGTTAACCACAAAACGCAAATTGGCGTTTATAAGTTTTTCTCTGGCTCTTTTATCTCCCGCCGCCGCTTCTTTCGCTGTTTTCTCTTCCTCTTCCCTGCTCAGAAGGGGAATCTTGTTAATTTCGCCAAGAAAAAAAGCAAGAGTGTTATCAGCTGATTTCGCTCTTACTGCTTTTTTTGATTTCGCCGCTTTCTTTTCATTTTTTACAGTTTCGTTTGTCATATTATCACCTCTTATATGTAACTTATATAGCAATAATCGTGCCAACATTTTTATCCGGTTTTATTCTGTTTTGGGCTAAAATTCAGACATTTATGAGGTTTCTGTTTTTACTATTTGAAATTTGGCAGGAATAATGACACAGATGTTTTTTTTTTCATTTTAATTGTGTCATTTTGACCATTTTTTTTTGGAAGTTCAGGATCATTTGAAAGGTATAATATGCGTTTTTATTATATTTTTTTTATTTAAATTTTTATACGGCCTCTGAAACTCCGTGAAAGTGTAAGTTTATCTATATATTCAATATTTCCGCCAACAGGCATACCCGATGCCAACCGGGTAATTTCCACCGGATAATCTTTAAGCGTTTTCTGTAAATAAAGAGAAGTGGTATCGCCTTCTACTGTTGGGTTCAGCGCCAGGATGAGTTCTTTCACCTGAATTTTACTTGTATCATGCAGGCGCGCGATAAGTTTATCTATGGAAAGATCCGCAGGGCTTACACCATCCAAAGGAGCGATTAAACCGCCAAGGACATGGTAGATCCCGGGAAACTCTTTTGCATCTTCGATGATTCGCACATCCTGGGCGCATTCCACAACGCAGATTATTGAGTGATCGCGGTCCGGATTGGTACAGACTGAACAGGGATCGGTTTCTGTAAAACTGCCGCAAATACTGCATCGCCTGATTGCCTGATGCAGACCTGCCAGTTCCCTGGCGAGAGTTTCCGCCAGGATTGGACTGCTGTCCAGAATATGATACGCTATCCGTCCTGCGCTTTTTTTTCCAATTCCTGGGAGTTTTGCGAATAGAGTAATCAGCCTATCCAGAGCATTTGGATTCATGTTATATGCTTATTTGGCGCCTGAAAAACCTGGTATATTAAGTCCGCCCGGTATGTTTAAGCCGCCCGCCATATTACCGACTGCGCTGTTTATTTGTTCTTTTACCTTTGCCATACCGTCTGTAAAAGCGGCCATTACAAGATCCTGCAGCATTTCTGCGTCGCATTCCCTGGCCTGCGGAGTAATGCGCACGGCAAGTACTTCCAGTTTTCCGTTTATATCTATTTCAACCATGCTGCCGCCGGATGCTCCTGTCGCGGTGATAATTTCGAGTTTTTCCTGAAAACCGCTCATTTGCTCCTGAATCTTCTGTGCGTTTTTCAATACATCAAATGGATTAATATTCATCATACGCTCCGTTATTCAATAATGTTTTAAAACCATAGATTTTAATTTATTATGCCAAAGGATAGTCATCTACGGAACTATCGTCCCTGGAATCATTGATAAAACTCGCTCAACCTGCGGCGGAATTTCTGATTCAGTGTTTTTTTTAACGGAGCTGTCCCAAAGCGGGACATCATCGTCTTCCTGAACCGGAGGATCGAAGCTGGCGGCATCATTAATATGCGATCCGTTTCCTGTTTCTTTTTTGGCTATCATGCGCTTGTAGTCTTCTGCCAGTGAACGCCCTCCGTCTGAAAATTTACTGCCTGTGTTGGCATTGTTATTAGCCTGCGCCTGTGACGGATTGCTGCGCTGAGGCTGAGCCTCTGTCTGAGTTACCCGAAGATTTCCTGAACGCGATGAATCTGAACTTGAGGAAATGCGTTCACCAGCGCCTGAAGACATGAGAGCGTTCTGCGCTTTTTCAATTGCTTCTTTTAATTCAGGCTGAGAAATCCAGCGGCTTAACCATGACAATTTTGAAACAGCGGTTTCCAGTTCAAAGCGCGGGGATACCGAATAGCGAATGTCCCGGTAACAGTCAAGCAAAAGTTCCAGCGCCTGTTCAAACCGGATAGAATCGTAAGTTTCCAGAACTTTCGCTGAAAACAGAACCGGACGGTATCCCAAAAGTGATTCTCTTGTTATGCCGTTTTTCAGCAATAAAAGACTGCGGTAGTACCCTGTCAGATCGATTACAAACTGTTCAATCGCCACACCTGATGACAGAATTTCATCGGTAAGCGCAAAAGCGGCTGATGTGTCATTTGCTGCGCACGCTTCCGCCAGGGCGTTTAATTTTTCAAGGCCGATAATGCCCAGTTTTTCGCGGATTAAATCGCTGCGGATTTTTCCCGCGGAAAAAGATACAACCTGATCAAAAAGGGTGAAGGCATCGCGCATACTGCCGGTTGATTCCCTTGCAATCCAGAACAGGGCGTCATCTTCCGCTTCGATTCCGTTTTCGGCGCAGATTTTTTTCAATATTTCCTGAATTGTCTCGATAGGTATGAGCCTGAAATTAAACTGCTGACAGCGGCTTTTTATCGTAGCGGGAACCTTATGCAGTTCAGTTGTCGCGAAAATAAAAACGATATAGGGCGGCGGTTCTTCAATTGTTTTTAACAAAGCGTTAAACGCACCTCCGGAAAGCATGTGCACTTCGTCAATAATGTAAACTTTATAGCGGCCTGCCTGCGGAGGAAAAAGAACCTCATCTTTTATCTGGCGCACATCATTTACTGAATTATTTGACGCGCCGTCAATTTCCAGTACATCCATACTGGCTCCCAGGCTGATGGAACGGCAATTATCGCATTCTCCGCATGGGTTTCCGCTGTAACCAGTTTCCGCCGCTTTTTCGCAATTTAATGAACGCGCCAGAACACGCGCTGCGCTTGTCTTTCCGCATCCCCTGGGCCCAGAGAAAAGATAAGCGTGCGCAATTTGTCCGCTTTGCAGGGAATTTTTTATTGTAGATACTACAAATTCCTGTCCTGCTATTTCATCAAATATTTTTGGTCTGCGTTTGGAAGCGGTTACTTCATAAGGCATGGAAGCTGTATTTGCCATGGAATCAGTTTATCTAATAATAACAATATTTACCAGTAGCGGGAGAGACGGCAAACTTGCCCGCACCAGGAGGGCCACGGCGCAACAGACTTCCGCTTACCGATGCTTCCTTCCGGACCTGGCGGAGTTGGGCGGCGTCTGCTCGCATGGTTCCTGATGCGGACTTTTTATACTAATACGCTGAGCGGACAGAGGTCAATAGGCGCGAACAGCGGGGTATTACCGGATTTTTGAGTATGGATTGAATGCGTCATACCATGGTTCCGGATATTTGTTCCATCCAATCAGCCATGCTGTTACAGGATCAATAATTAATTCATTTATATTTTGTGAAATTCTGAGCATTATTGAATTTGGAAACAGATACAATGCCAGTTCTTCTATGGCGTTTGATTGCATAAAATTTTCATATAAATCCCACGCGCCGAAAAGATGCAATAATTCATGCGCTATCCCTGAAGAAAGAATTTCATTTCCGTCTTCATTATAATCGTATAACATAACGCCTTCCATAAAATGCAGTTCCTTGTATATTAAATCCTCAGTGCTGAATTCACATGCTATCGCGTAACTTCTTCCCCTGCCTTTCGCCGCAATCAATATTAACGCGTTATCGCAATTTGTGTTATTAACTATAAATTCGTAAAATGACAAACTGTCCCTGTAACCGATTTCCCTTAATACTTTTGATACCATTGAAACATCTTCATTCCCCGAACCGGTTCCGTAACCATAATCAAGTTTTATATCGGCGTTCATCCCGAAATTACCACCCTGAAAATTTATCGCGACATTGTAGTTCAGCGCCTGATCTTTTATCCAGTTTACAGCTTCATAATATTTTTTAAACCAGTCCAATTTCTCATTATAACTCCATGAATTGTTGGAACCGGAAATAAAACACACCAGCACATAAACATTTCCTTCCAGTGATTTCGCACTGCCGTAATTCTGAATTTGCGCGTTCTGTCCGTAAATAATTAAAAGAGAATTTAATAAAAAAATCAGCGAAAGGAAATATTTTTTCATATATGTTGAAGTATATTATACTGATTTTTTTCTGTCAAAGTTTTTAATTGTACTGTAAGTAATTACATGCGGATCCAGTATCACCAGACCCGCATTAAAATTGTTTAATCAAGCCGCCTGATGCTGACCAATCCGTCCCTGTTAAGGCTAAGGCTGGGAGAGCCTTTGTATTCAACTGTGCCTACGCCGTCAGCATTGATTTGCAAATTTCCGGTACTGAATACCCTTATGGTTCCCGCGCCTGACATATTAACTATAGCGTCGCGTGTTTGAAGCGATAGCGCGTCCAAATTACCGGCGCCGTTTAAAATATAACTGGCTGTATCCGCCGTGCCGGATAATTTAAAATTTCCAGCGCCTGTTATCTCTACATAAAGACTGCCTGTTTCAAGTTCAGCTTTGCCTTCGGCGGCTCCGTCCAATAAAAAAGTAAATGAATCGGATGTAATTTTATTATATGTTGTGAAGGAACCGGCGCCGGTAATTGTAACCTGGTCCAATACAGGCGTGGAAACTGTCAGCGTGGCGCTTTTATTTGAATTGAATGTGACTCTTCTTGTTGTACTGACTGTTAGTTCACCGTTTACTACTTCTACTTTATAGTATTCCCGCAGATTGGGTTGAACCGCCAGGGTAACGGTATCGGAAGGCGCGGAGTAATAGCGGATTTCACACAGACCGTCAATTTTTATTCTGTTGAATTGGCCGACATTTAATTCAAAATTTTCCAGATCGCCCTGTCCTGCTATGGCGTTTAAATCACCGATGTTTACAAATATACAGCCTGATAAACATACGATAAGCGTTGTAAAAATTGTCAGGTGAAACGCTGAATAAAATATTTTTTTCATAAATTGATCTTCCTTTCTATTAATTTTGATGTCAGGATAAATATACCTGTGGTTTCCAGTAGTGTCAGTATGACTAACAATGGAAGCGCCACATTGCTTCCAGGTGTAATTATAATAAAAAACAGGTACCGTTGAACATCGCTGAACGGCGCTAAAACCAGTTGTAAAAGGCTGATTACGTAGAAACACGCGCAGGCCAGCAAGAAAGCCAGAAGACCGGACGCCGGCAGATTGCAGAGAAATGATTTTCTTGCCGTTACGCTAAACATTATTATCATTATTGTTAATAGATAATAAGCCAAAGCCGCAAGCGGAATCCATAGTACCAATGTCATTAACAAGGATGAATCCAGTGTTCCAAGGTAATTCCAGACCGTTTGCCAATAACCGCCTCCCGCCAGGTTGAAAGACAACCATACCTCGGTGACAATTACATAGGTCATTGTAATTATATCCATCACCGCCATTGCTATTATGCCTGCCAAAAGGGTTTTCCAGCGCGGAACGGGAGTTAACGCGTGCAGATACGCGATCGGCGCGGAGAACATTCTGCGGGCAATTGCTATATCGCCGCCAATGTTAGCTGCTAACATAATGGCGATTGCGACTCCTCCCAGTGATACGGCTGTAACACTGGCTGCGAACGGAAGCACGCCAATCGAGCCTAATAAAATAAACACTGTATTCATTATGAAGATTACTGCGAACGCATATCCTCTGAAATAAAGTCCGGCCAAAAAAGCGTATTTAAATTGAGCCTTCATTGTAAAACACCTCCAGATAAGCCTGTTCCACGGTTTGATTTCGTTTTTCACGTAATGCATCGCATGAACCTGAAAAAACAATTTTCCCTTTGGACAGAAAAAATACACTGTCGAATATGCGCTCTATATCCTTGACAAGATGAGTTGATACAAGAGTAGAAGCGCCCTGCGGCTGCATGGCAAGTATTGCGTCGATAACGCGTGTTTTCCCAACCGGATCAATACCGTCCAGCGGCTCGTCAAGCAGATACAAATGCGTCTCGCGGGAGAAAGTGAGGCCCAGTACGAGACGTTCCTTCATTCCCTTGGACAGCTTGTTGATATATTTATCCTGAACATTTTGAAGATCAAGAATACGAATAAGTTCATCAGCGCGCGTCTGTGAATAATCGCCGTACATTTCCTTAAAAAAAGTAAACGCGTTACGCACGCGCATCCAGTGCGGGAAGATAAGAGTGTCAGGGCAAAAGGCGATTGTTTTTCTTGCTTCCGGTCCCGGCGCTGCATTCCCATAATAATTTATTTGCCCTCTGGTCTGCTGAAGCAGTCCGGCCGCGATCTTCAGTAATGTGGTTTTTCCTGATGCGTTTGGTCCCAGAAGTCCTGCGATCTGTCCGGCTGGTATGGACATATCCACCCCTTGCAGAGCTTCACAGCCCCTGAAGTGTTTTTCAAGTCCCGTGATTTCAAGAACCGGCGGCGACATGGAAACCGGCGTTTGCGTTGTTGCCATTTTTAACTCCTTCTTTAATAAAAATTTCGAGTTCCTTCAGGATCTCCGTGTCTGCGCAGCCTAAAGCGCGCATTTCTCCCATAAAACGGCTCTGTGAATCCAAAGCCAGGATGCGGCGTGTTTTTTCAATCATTTCTTTTTCCTCCGTAGAAAAATATCCGGTGCCTCTTTTACTGCTGATCAGTCCATCCCGCTCCATTTCCTGATACGCGCGCTGCATGGTATTTGTGTTTACCTTTAACAGCGCTGACATTTCTCGGATTGATGGAATACGCTCACCCGGCGATATATCTCCCCGGACAAACGCCTGACTGAACTGGAGAATAATTTGGCGGTATATCGGACTCCGGTCATCAAACGCCAGTCTCCATTGTTCCCATAATAACATAGTGCTACCTCCCTATGTGTACTATAACACTAATACACAATAACACTTTTGTCAAGCAATTTTTAGTTAAATTTTATAATTGAGGCGGTTCCAAAACTTTCGAACCGCAGGTTCGCGTTTTTGGAACCTTTACCATAGATTTTAATTTTCCTTTCGCAGAATCATGACTATGCTTTTTGCATTATTTCTATTATACTTTTCGCAGTAGGTATATTATACTTATTGCAATAATCCTAATACGCTTTTCGCATAATTTCTATTATTTATTTTGCAGATAGTTTAATGTTCTTTTTGCTCAATATCTACTATACTTTTTGCATTATTTTTACTATTTTTATCGCCGTAACCTTATTGTTCTTTTTGCATCTAATATTTTATTCTTATCGCATCATTTCTAATATGCTTTTCGCACAGTTTCTATTATATGTTTTGCAGTTACTTTACTATACTTTTTATACAACTCCTATTGTACTTTTTGCATTACTTCTATTATACTTATTGCAGCAGTTTTATTATATTTTTCGCAGTAGAATAGGGGTTTTTATGCACAATGAATACAAACGCTGGCAGGCCGATGGCGTTAGAAATATCTTAAATACGCGCCGGGTCGTGGTAGTATCCGGAGCAAGGCAGACAGGTAAGACCACTCTTTCCCGGCAAGTTATAGATAATCTTGAAGAATACCGTTCACTGGATGATTCATTTATGCTGGATTACGCTCTTTCTGACCCCAAAGGGTTTATTTTTAATAATACCGGGACTATGGTGATCGATGAAATCCAAAAAGCGCCAAAACTCATACCGGAAATTAAGCTGGTTGTAGACAAGGACAAGCGTCCTGGGCAATTTTTGCTGACAGGTTCCGCCAACATTCTAACTTTACCTACCATTAGCGATAGTCTTGCCGGTCGTGTAAAGTACATTCGTCTGCGGCCGCTTACTGTCGGTGAAATAATGGGTAAAAAGCCGTCCTTTTTTTCGCGGGCTTATGAAAAAGATTTTCCCGCGATAATAAGCGGCTACAACAAGGAATATATTATCAATTTGGCTTTTCGGGGCGGTTATCCGGAAGCGGTGGCGATTGATAATATTCAGCAAAGAAGAGTCTGGCATAATGATTTCATAAATACAATACTCATGCGTGATTTAAAGGATATTGCGAATATTCGCAGGCAGAATGACTTGCAGAGTCTGGTTGGCATTCTTGCCTCATGGTCATCCAAATTTATGGAACTGTCCCAGATAACATCCGCGCTATCCATCAATAAAGTTACTTTGGACAGTTATATTAATACGTTGGTTTCAATGTATATGTATGAAAAGGTTTTACCGTGGTTAAAAACAGATTATGAACGGGTTGGCAGAAGGTCGAAATTTTACGCGACAGATACCGGAATAATGGCGTCATCTCTTGGCTGGAATCCAAAAGAAGTCATTATGAATAATGACCGTTCGGGTAAATTAATTGAAACATTTGTTTTCCAGGAACTTGCGGCGCAGGTAGACATGGATTATAAATACAGGCTTTTTCAATACCGCGACAGGCTCGACAGGGAAATTGATTTTCTGATTGAGCGTGATGACGGAGCGCTGCTTGGAATTGAGGTAAAAGCCGGACACAGCGTTTCAAAAGACGATTTTAAGTCTCAATTTTGGTTTCAGGAAAACATAGTGAAAAATAATAATCCTTATATTGGGATTATTGTTTATTCAGGCGACAGAACTGTTCCATTCGCGGAGAATATGTTTGCGGTTCCCACAGCGGCCTTATGGCTGTAACCGCCCTACTCGCCCATTACACGTACATGAACCTTCCGCGTTCTGGGCCCGTCGTATTCGTTAAACCAAATTCCCTGCCATGTACCCAGTAACAGTCTGCTTTCCGTAACAATAATTGTCAGCGAAGGCCCAACAAGGCTTGTTTTGGTGTGCGCGTCTGAGTTTCCTTCTCCATGGCGGAATTCGCGCCGGTTAGGTGAAATCATGTTCAGCGCTAAATTTACATCGCGGGGGACATCGGGGTCCGCGTTTTCATTGATGGTTACCGCGGCTGTAGTGTGCGGTACAAAGACTACACAGATTCCTTCGCGTACGCCGGAAGCTGCGATTGATTTTTGAACTTCACCTGTGATGTTGATCCAGTCTGTTTCGCCGCCCGAGCGGACATTAAAACATGAAAGAAATGTGTTCATGGCTGCTCCATTATCTGTTTTTTATGAATAGGGTCATAATACTTGTATTTTGCTTTTACCTGTACGATTTCTTTTTCCGGATAACGGTATGCGCTCAAATTGCCGCCGAATACACAACCCGTATCAATGCAGGCTGTGTTGTTTATTAACTGCGGTTCAATAGACGGAATGTGCCCGTACACCACCAGAGCTTTCCCCCTGTATTCATTCGCCCAGGGCGTTCGTACCGGCAGACCGTATTCATCTGTTTCGCCCGTTGTCTCGCCATAAAGGCAAAATTCCCGCACGCGGCCGGAACTGCGGCCATGATACTTTTCCTTAATTCCGGCATGAGAAACAATCAGCCTGCCGCCGTCGAACATATAATAGCTGGTTAATCCGCTGATAAAATTCTTAACTTTTTCCCTAAATTTGGCGTCCTGCAATTCCAGTTGTTCCACTGTCTTGTCAAGGCCGTGTGTTAGCTGCACATTTTTTCCGTTCAGTTTTCTTAACAGTTTTACATCATGGTTGCCTGCCACGCACCATGCGCCGCCTTCCTGTACCATGTTCATTACAAGACGGAGCACTTCAATATTTTTAGGGCCCCTGTCGCAGAGATCTCCCAAAAATACGGCTTTGCGGCCTTTGGGATGGCTCGCCGAAAATTTTTCGGTGTCTGTTTCATAATTCAGTTTTAATAAAAGTTCGCATAACTCATCATAACAGCCGTGGATATCTCCTATAATGTCAAAAGGCCCTGTTTCGTTCTTTTTGCCGCTCCGCAGCGGAACTCGCGCTATTTCTGCGTTTGCTATTTCTTCTTCGCCTGACAGAACGTAAACGCAGTGAAACCCCTCTTTTTGCAAATGGCTGACAGACTGCCGCAATTGTTCAATTTGTCTTGTTAAAATATTTTCTGGCAACGTTCTGTCAGCACGTTTAATGTTTCGTTCTCTTATAATTTCTTCAGGGACATCAAGTACAATCGCGGCGGCGGGACAATTCTGCTCTTTGGCAAGATGCATTACGGATGAACGCGCGTGTCTTTGCACATTTGTCGCGTCTATGACTGTAAAAAGGCCCAAATCCAGGCGTTTGTTTGCTATATTATAAAGCGCGTCAAATGCCTGCGGCGTTACCTGCTGATTATTTTCATCATCAGAGACAAGAGCGCGGAAAAAGTCTGATGAAAGAACTTCTGTAGGTTTAAAATGATTTTTGGCAAAAGTCGTTTTACCGCTGCTTGATACGCCTACAAGCGCGACTACGCATAATTCAGGTAACTCGATTCGCATTTATTTAATGATACTGTAGATATTATCTTTATAACAGATAAACAATATAAGACAGGCTCACTATTCACAAATTATCAATCAATATATAATAATTTTATGGTAATCGCATCAATAGATATACAGAACAGTAAAGTTGTCCAGTTAAAACAGGGTAAAGAACTCATATTGCAGCGTGATAATGCGGCAGATCTTGCGGAAGAATTTAACCGTTATGGTGAGGTTGCAGTAATAGATTTGGATGCCGCGATGGGTAAAGGTTCAAATCTTGATATGATAAAACCGCTTTTAAGAAAAGCAGAATGCAGAGTGGGCGGAGGTATCAGAACACCGGAACAGGCCAGGGAACTTATTGGTTTTGGAGCGCAAAAAATTATAATTGGTTCTTCTGCATTTCGCGATCCCTCTGGAAAAATCGCAAGCGGCATGAACGGAGAATTTGCGGTTAATGTTACCTTCCTGGAAGCAATGTCAAAAAAAATCGGGCGCGAACGGCTGATTGCCGCGGTTGACGCCAGAAACGGTGAAATTGTTGTGGATGGCTGGAAAACTCCGACAGGTTTGGATTTGATACAAACCGCGAAAGCTGTTGAACCTTTTGCCGCTGAGCTTCTTTTTACATGCGTGGAACGCGAAGGCACCATGACCGGTACAGATCTTGCAGCTGTGCGGAAGCTGCGCGAAGAAGTCTCGTGTAAAATTACCGTAGCGGGCGGAGTGTCAACGTTAAGCGAAATTGAGGAAATAGCCGCGCTTGGCTGTGATGTGCAGCTTGGTATGGCTCTTTATACCGGAAAAATCAGTCTCGCGGATGCTTTTACCGCTTCCTTAAACTGGAAGAAGGGACAAACCTGCAGTGCAGATTCCCGCTCATTGCTTCCGGTCATTGTTCAATCGTCTGATGATCAGGCGCTTATGACTGGTTTCACCGACAGCGTATCGTTAGCTGAAACTTTCAAGCGCGGCAATGTTTGTTTTTTCAGCCGCACCAAAAACAGACTCTGGATGAAGGGCGAAAGTTCAGGCAATGTTTTAAAACTTATCCGTATAAGGGCCGATTGTGATCGCGATGCGCTGCTGGCAGTCGCAGAACCCACAGGCCCTGTCTGCCATACAGGCGCGTGGTCATGTTTCGTGGCCGGCAGAAACTATACCTGGAAATATTTACAGGACATAATCGCAGAACGTTTCCGCAATCCCGTATCTGGTTCATATACAGCGACTCTTGACGATGATCTGGTACGTGAAAAAGTTATGGAAGAAGCGAAGGAACTTTGCGAAGCGAAAACGCGCGATGAGATTGTTTGGGAAGCGGCAGACCTGCTGTATTTTTCCACTGTACTTATGACTCGTGCGGGAATAAATGTACAGGATGTTCTTGATGAACTTGATCGCCGTCACGCCAAATAAGGAATGAAAGGCAAGGAACCAGATATGAGGATGATAATTTAACAAAGAACAGGAATTATGAGTACTTACTGGAATACGCGTACAAAAAATCTTTCTCCCTATGTTCCCGGCGAACAGCCCAGGGACAGGCGGTTTATTAAACTTAACACAAACGAAAATCCGTATCCGCCTTCACCGAAAGTTATCGAAGCTGTTCAGAAAGCCGCAGATGAACGTCTGCGTCTGTACCCCGATCCTGAATGCACGGAATTCCGCGAAGCCGCCGCTGCCCGTTACAGCGTAAAACCCGAACAGGTATTTGCAGGTAACGGTTCCGATGAAATTCTCGCTTTTGCTTTCGGCGCTTTTTTTGAAAGCGGCGCAGAAGCGTATCCGGTTCTCTTCCCTGATATTACCTACAGTTTTTATCCTGTTTACGCGAATCTTTGGAATATTCCGTACAGCGCCATTCCGTTATGTGAGGATTTTTCTGTTAAAACAGATCATTATAAAATTCCCTCAGGCGGAGCGGTTTTTCCCAATCCAAACGCGCCGACCGGCATACCTGTACCGTTAGCTGATATTTTATCGCTTGCCGGGTATCTTGGCGCTGTAAATAAAGCGCTTGTTGTGGATGAAGCGTATATAACATTCGGTTCTGTAATTGATGGCGGGCAATCTGCGGTTCCCAATATCAATGATCATCCAAATCTTCTTACCGTGCATACTCTTTCCAAATCAGCTTCTCTTGCCGGATTAAGGTTTGGTTTCGCAATCGGCAATGAAAAATTGATCGAAGGACTCCGCCATGTCAGGGATTCTTTTAATTCCTACACAGTTGATCGTCTTGCTCTCGCCGGCGCGGCGGCGGCGGTTAAGGATTTTTCCTATTACGATGAAATCAAACGCCGTGTTGTCGCAACACGGGAGCGGACGGCAGAATCATTACGTAGTCTGGGATTTAATGTTCTGCCTTCGGCGGCCAACTTTCTGTTTATCAAAGCCCCGAATGTCAGCGGAAGGGATTTATCCGCCGCGTTACGCGAAAACGGTTTCCTTGTGCGGCATTTCAATAAAGAAAGAATCGCGGATTACCTGCGGGTCAGTATGGGAACAAATGAAGAAATGGACGCGTTTCTGAAGGCTTGCGGGGAAATCACAGGGAGAGCGTAATGCGGATAATAAGCGGCGGTGAGTTTAGTTCATATTGGAAAAGCCAGACAGCGCGGGAGGAAGATAATAAAACAGAATCAATTGTAAAAGAAATTATCGCCTCAGTGCGAAAAGACGGGGATAAGGCAGTGCGTCATTACGCATCCAGATTTGATAAATCTTCTCCCGCTCAGCTTGAAGTGTCTCTTACGGAAGCAAAACGTTCTTTTGAAGAGTTACGCGCAAACGATCCGGCTCTGACACAGGCGCTGGAACTTGCATCTCGTAATTTAAAACGATTCTCAGAAAAACAAAAAGAACAGTTTATTGATTTTGAATATGAAATGGATACAGGGCTAATTACAGGCCAGCGTGTGATACCAGTTCAAAGAGCGGCGGTTTATGTTCCCGGAGGGCGTTTCCCGCTTTTTTCTTCGGTGCTTATGTGCATGATTCCCGCTTTTTGTGCGGGATCAGAAGAAGTGATTCTTTGTTCTCCGCCTGCGGAAGACGGTCTGCCTGACAGAAAAATACTCGCAGCAGCCGCTATAGCTGCGGATGAGGCTGGAGTTTCAGATAACGGCAGGCTGCGTATCTTTGCAATCGGCGGCGCACAGGCAATTGCGGCTCTCGCGATTGGCACTGAAACTGTCCCTCGCGCTGATATTATCGCAGGACCCGGGAACAAATATGTCGCAGCGGCAAAACGTTTTCTCTTTGGAGAAACAGGCATTGATTTTATCGCAGGCCCTACAGATGTGCTGATTATTTCTGACGGCATGGACGTAAAGTGCGCGGATGCTGACGACTTTTCGCCGCAAGCGGCGGATATTATAGCGGCGGATATGCTGGCTCAGGCTGAACATGATCCTGACGCGCGAGCGAGAGTACTTGTTCCAAATAAGGAATTTGCGCAGCTAATCGCTGCCGCTGTTGAGTCTCGCCTGATAGCGCTGCCAACCGCCGAAATCGCGCGCGCTTCACTGGAAGCGGGCGGCCTCATTGTCGTTTATCAAAGCATGGAAGAAGCGCTTCGAATCGCTGATACCATCGCGCCTGAACATCTTGAGTTGCAGCTAAAGGATGCGGAAAGCTGGGCGCCTCTTATAAAAAATTACGGTTCCCTTTTTATCGGCGCGCTTTCCGCTGAGGCGCTTGGCGACTATTCGGCGGGAGTTAACCACACCCTGCCGACATCAACAAGCGCGCGTTTTACAGGAGGTTTGTCTGTCCGCCACTTTTTTAAAACAGTAACAACGCTGCGCTGTACTCCGGGTGAAGGTTTTGAAAAAGCGCGTAACGCGGCGGAAATAATCGCCCGTTCTGAAGGACTGGAAGGCCACGCACAAAGCGCGGCGTGCAGAAAAAAAATATAAACAGGCTTGTTCTATAATGGGAACATTATAGACAAATACAAATATGGAGGAACTTATGCAGAAAGTCGGAGTTGTGGGAATAGGCAACATCAGTAAAATTTATCTTAATAATCTGAGCGTGATGTTCGCAAACAGGATAAAACTGACGTCGGTAACCGATATTATTTTTGACAGGGCAGAAAAAGCCGCGGCGGATTACAATTTAAAAGCGTATAAAACGTTAGACGAAATGCTAAAGAAAGGCGAAACGGACATTATCCTTAATATAACTCCGCCTAAAAATCATTATGAGGTGGCTCTTGCGTCTCTTAATGCCGGAAAGCATGTTTACAATGAAAAACCGGTCTGTACAAGGTGCGAACATGCGGCGCATCTTCTTGAAACTGCGGCGGAAAAAGGAGTAAGGGTTGGCGGCGCGCCTGACACATTCCTGGGAGCGGGGATTCAAACCTGCCGTAAACTTATTGATGACGGATGGATTGGAGTTCCTGTTGCCGCGACTGCTGTCATGATGGGTCACGGCCCTGAAAGCTGGCACCCTTCCCCGGAATTTTTCTATAAGGCAGGCGGCGGACCAATGTTCGACATGGGACCCTATTACATCACAGCGCTTGTAAATTTGCTTGGACCTGTCGTCAGGGTTTCAGGCAGCGCGCGGATAAGTACGCCGGTAAGGACAATAACCAACGCGAGCCGTTACGGTGAAATTATCAATGTGGAGGTTCCTACTCATATATCGGGCGTGCTTGATTTCGCCTGCGGAACTGTGGGCACATTAATTACCAGTTTTGATGTTTACTCTCATTCGCTGCCGCGCATTGAAATTTACGGAACGGAAGGCACGCTCCAGGTTCCAGATCCAAACACATTCGGCGGGCCCGTGTTTGTCAGGCGTTTCCGAGAAGAGGAATGGTCAAAAATTCCGCTGCTTAAAAGTTTTTCTGATAATTCGCGGGGATTGGGAATTACAGACATGGCTGAGGCAATAGAGGAAAACCGTCCGCACCGCGCGTCAACCGAACTTGTGTATCATGTGCTGGATATAATGCACGGCATACACGACGCTTCAGCGTCAGGAAAGTACTATAAAGTCAGGAGTAAATGCAAACAACCTGCATCTCTGTAATCAGAGTCTGTCTATAAACCAGCAGGCTATGGACAGACTCTAACAAACAGTTAAAGAAGCATTAGGTATTAACGTCTCCGCGTTTTATCTTTTTGGTTGTTGTCATTTCCATGGCTTTATCCAGAATTGCTACCTTGTTGATTTTTTGGTAAGGCTGCAATCTTTGGTTCACTTCGGAAATGATGGCGTCAATTCTGCTTTTCATTTCATCTTTGGACGGCGCTTCTCCCTTTGCGTTCTTGAATTCCGGATTTGGATAAACCAGGGCTTCAATGCCTTCGGTTTTCATTTTTGAATCGAGAATATAACCGCGAATCAAAATCTGTTCAATTTCCTCGTAAAGCTGGAATTCGTTTTCAATTTCTTCGGGGTATACATTCTTGCCGCCCTCGGTGACAATCATGTTTTTTGCGCGTCCTGTCAGGTAAAGATAATTTTCATTATCCATATAACCCAGATCGCCTGTTTTCAGATAACCATCTGCGGTAAATGCCGCTGCTGTATCTTCGGGCATATTGTAATAACCGGGCATTACCATCGGGCCTTTTACAATTACTTCACCGATACCGCGTTCATCAGGATTTAAAATCTTCATGTCTACCTGCGGGCATGGGCGTCCTACACTGGTTTCCTTGTACGCTTCAATCGGGTTAATTGCGATGATGGGTGATGTTTCTGTAAGTCCGTAACCCTGAACAAAGTCGATGCCAAGCTGATTGTATTTTTTGAATATGCTCGGAGCGAGCGGGCCGCCTCCGCAGATGCAAATGCGAACCGAAGTAAGGCTTGCTTTATCAAGAATAAATCCGAACATTTTTTTACCAGGATTAACCTTAAAAACTTTTTTAATGCCGCCTGAGATTGCCATTAGAAAGGAAATCAGCCCGTAAGCTATAGGCCCCTTTGCTTTAAGTCCCCGTATTATTCCTGCCAGCACTTTATTAAACAGCATCGGAACGCCCAATAACATTGTAATCTGCGCTTCTTTTAAATCTTTTAAAATTTGGCTTGTAACCATTTTCTTGCCGAAAACTACTTCCGCGCCGGTTGATATTGTTTCAATAAAAACGGCAAGCATTGTGTATGAATGATGAATTGGAAGAATTGCGTAAAACACATCGGTATGTAAAACGATAAGAGGCGTTCCCTGAGCAAGGTAAACATCAGATACAAGGTTCCTGTGTGTAAGCATAACACCCTTTGGCACTCCTGTTGTTCCTGATGTAAAGAGGATTGCGGCAAGGTCGGTTTCTACCGCCTGTTCAATGTCAGCAGCAGGCCCGTCCAGATCGTAAATGTAGGTTCCAATTCCTTTTCTTAGGGAAATAACAGTTTCCAGCCCGACAGGTTTTTTGGCATAGTAATCATATTTTTCTTCATCGACAAAAAGAATGCGCGCGTTTGATGTTTTTATTAATAAATCTGTCTCTTCATTTTTTAATTGATAGTCGATTGGAACCACCACGCCGCCCGCAAAAAGTATGGCAAGATAGGCGACTGTCCATTCCGGCGCGTTCTTTCCGGTAACAGCCACCTTGTCGCCGCGGCGTATGCCTTTACTGTGGAGCCATCTTGCGATAGCCTCAATAAGTTTAAGCGATTCAGTATAGTTCAGCGTGATTCTGTCTGGATCAAAAACAGTGAAACATCTGCGTTCAGGATAGCGGGAAACGGTAATTTTATACATTTCCGGCAGCGTGGGCCATTGCCCTTTAAAAACTTTTCCCCTGTAATCATTTAAAAATTCCCAGGGCTTTTCTGTATACGGAACAGACATATAATCCTCCAAGTTTGATTTTCAGTAATAAAGATAACTCTACCTTATGACATTACGACACTATTTGTCTATATAGAGTTGCAGGAAATCAATAAAATAATGATAATAATTGAAAAATTCATTAAATTGAGATATTTTATTTATTAATGAAGTATTGCTATTCCAAAACAATGCGTATATTTTTCATTCTCTGTTTATCTCTTTGTGCGATGCTTATATCCTGTGCAGGCAGGATAAACGGCTCTCTCGCGGCGGACGGGTCTGCGCAATTGACTGTCAGCATGTCTCTGGAGCCCAGAATGTCCGCTTTAATTCAGCGATTATCCGCTGCGGGAGGTCAGACGAACAGTAATCTGGTGTTGAATGGTCCTTCAATTTCCCAGTCCATGTCTAATGCTTCGTTTGGAAATGTCAGAGCTTCACTCAGAAATACCGCTCCTGCCGCTGTAGATGGAACAATTCAGGTTTCAAATATTAATCATTTTCTTACAACCGGTAATATGGGAGGGTTCATCTTTTTTGAACAGAGAACCGGCGGCGGCCGCTGCGAAATCAGGATCAATATGAATAACGGTCCTGTAATACTTTTAAATTTTTCTCCTGAAGTCGCCGGTTATTTGGGCGCGTTAATGGCTCCGCTTGCGACAGGCGAAGTGATGAGTAAATCTGAGTATTTATCACTTGTTACATCTGTTTATGGCAGAGGTGTAAGCGATGAAATCGCAGGTTCTGTAATACGCGCTTCAATTGATTTTCCCGGCCCTATTACGAATGTAAGGGGAGGCTCATTCTCAGGCAGAAGAGCGGAGTTTAACATACCGTTACTCGATCTTTTGGTTCTTGAAACGCCCATAAATTATGAAGTTACCTGGAATTAATTTTTCCAAAATAAATTCAATACATAAATGCATTCCTGTGTCTTGAACAATACAACAGAACAATATAAGATTACACCATGGCGCATACATTGGGCGAGCATATCGCGGAAATAAGAAAAACATATTCAATCAGCATGGACGATCTTGCTGAACGCAGCGGCGTATCAGTTGAACTGATCTCAAAAATAGAAAACGCGGGTCTAATTCCGGACCTTGCTCCTCTTATTAAAATATCCAGAGGGCTGGGCGTTCGTCTTGGCACGCTTCTTGACGATCACGAACAATTAGGTCCTGTTATTTGCAGAGCAGGCGACGCTTCATCCGCGGGCCGTTTTAAGACAGGATTGCCGGAAGGCGCGGCATCATCTGGCGGTCATCATGGCATGAGCTTTTTCGCGCTTGCCGCTGATAAAACAGGGCGGCACATGGAGCCGTTTATTGTAACAATTGAAGCCGACGCAAAGCAGGAAAAATCCACGCATGAAGGCGAAGAGTTTATTTTTGTAATGGAAGGAACATTGTCGCTTGAATACGGCATGAATAAGGAAACATTAAATACAGGAGACTCGGTCTATTACGATTCCATTGTTCCGCATCGCGTGTTTTCAGCTAACGATAACCCTGTAAAGATATTAGCTGTTATTTATACGCCTGTGTAAGGAACAAACAATGGAATACATCGAAAAAACTTTATCTCAGGTTTTAAGAGAGAAGAAACAGGCCAACCCCGATCATGACTTCATAGTCTATGCGGATCGCAATCTTCGTTTTACATACGCCGAATTTGATAAAAGGGTAGACGATTTCGCGAAAGGTTTGCTCTCTATGGGCATAAAAAAGGGTGACCATGTGGGTATTTGGGCAACCAATGTGCCGGATTGGAATACAGTGCTTTTCGCGTGCGCGAGAATCGGCGCGGTGCTTGTTACAATTAACACCGGCTACAAATCGCATGAACTGGAATTTGTTTTAAAACAGTCAGATATGGTCTGCCTGTGCCTGACTAACGGCTGGCGCGATTCTGATTATATAGCGATTACAAATGAACTTGTTCCGGAATTAAAAAATTCGCAGAGGGGGAATATCAATTCTGAAAAATTTCCTTTCCTGAAATATGTTGTCCACATTGGCCAGCAAAAACACCGCGGAATGTTCTGTTTCAGCGAACTTTTGCTTCTGGGACAACATACCGATTCCGTGCAGTTACGCGAAATTGAAGCGACGCTTGGCACTAATGATGTTGTAAATATGCAGTATACAAGCGGCACTACAGGTTTTCCAAAGGGCGTTATGCTCACTCACAGGAATATTTTGAATAACGGCCTGGGTATCGGCGACAATCAGCGTCTTTGCGAAAATGATATAGTCTGCCTTCCCGTTCCGCTGTTCCACTGTTTCGGTCTTGTGCTTGGAATGATGGCGATACTCACGCACGGATCAACCGCGGCTCTTATTGAATGGTTTGATCCTTTACTCGTACTTGCCACGATTCAAAAGGAAAAGTGCACGGCGGTTTACGGCGTGCCGACAATGTTTATCGCGGAATTGAATCATCCCATGTTCAAAATGTTCGATCTTTCCAGCCTGCGCACCGGTATCATGGCGGGTTCTCCCTGCCCAATAGAAACAATGCGCCAGGTGATCGATCTTATGCACATGAAAGAAGTGACAATCTGCTACGGACTCACAGAATCTTCTCCTGTTATGACCCAGACCCGTTATGATGATGATATTACCGTAAAAGTTGAAACTGTAGGCCGCGCTTTACCCGGCGTTGAAGTTACAATCCGCAATACAGAATCAGGTGAAGAGTGCCCTGACGGCGCTCACGGGGAATTCTGCTGCCGCGGCTACAACACAATGAAAGGTTACTATAAAATGCCTGAAGCGACCGCCGCGTGTATCGATGTGAACGGATGGCTGCATTCAGGAGATCAGGGGGTAAAGGACGCAAACGGCAACTTCAAGGTTACGGGGCGAATAAAAGACCTAATCATCCGCGGCGGTGAAAATATATCACCCAAAGAAGTTGAAGATTTTTTATACACAATGCCCGGCATTAAAGATGTGCAGATCGCGGGTATAGTCAGCGAAAAGTACGGCGAAGAAGTCGGCGCTTTTATAATTCTGCACCCGGATGTAAAAATGACCGAAGAAGAAGTGCGCGACTATTGCCGCGGTAAAATCGGAAGGTTCAAGATCCCCAAATATGTATTCTTTATAGACAGTTACCCGCTTACATCCAGCGGCAAGATACAGAAGTATCTGTTACGTGAAATGGGAAATAAACTGATTGGCGAACGGGGAGTTTAAGATAGGTATCCGAAGATTTGTTTGTTTTTATATATCGCATAACGTTTCATTAAAGCCTGTAAGCGTCTGAATCGCCGGTATCCCTAATCTCGCCGCCGTTTATTCAATAGACAACTCTATCATTTATATCCCTGATTTCATTGCCATTCATCCTGTGGGTTACCCTGTCATTAATATCCCTGATTTCGCTGCCGTTCATTTTGTGGGTAACCCTGTCATTAATGTCCCTGATTTCATTGCCGTTTACCCTATGGGTAACATTACCGTAAACATCCCTGATATCCGCCATGATTTTATTCTCCTAATCAAACGCTGTTTCAATAAATTTTTCCAATAGTTCTTTTATTAAATCCAAAGTATCGCTGCCTTTATAAGGCCAAAAGAAGGCGTCCTCTTCACCGTCTGTTTCCATTAACCACAAAGAATAATCCGCTTCTCCTTCCAGAACATTTAACAGACAAATGCTTCTATTGCTGATCGATTCGACCGGTTTACTGCTTAAAAAGCAATATGTTCGCCCGTCACGAAAGGTTATTTTTTTATTTCTAAAATCCATAAAATTTATTTATATCCTGTGCTCTCAGGCAGGGATAGAGAATTCTTCGTTTCAACGTTATTAGGATTTAATCGTAATGCCGAATCCAATTTTTATTCTTCTCGTTACTGCAACCATTATTGTTTAGATTTAACAAATTTTAGACAACCAATTGCCTGTTCATTATTGGCATCTATCTTTAAACAAGCTTCAAAATCAGCAATAGAACCATTTAAATCACCTTTTTTAAATCTTATAACTCCTCGGTTACAATATGCAGTAACAAGTTTTTGTTTTGGTTTATTATCATCAGGCATTATTTCTATCCACTTTTTATAGTCTGTAATGGCTTGATCATAATCACCAATATTTTCACTTGCAATACCGCGCTTGTTAAGGAATTTTGGATTATCCGGAATATATTCAATAGCTTTATTAAGATCTTCTAAACACAGCTTATTATCTTTCTTTGATAATGCGTAAAGACTCCTTATATATAATGCATCACCAAGAACATCTTTTGCAAAAACAGTTAGGTTACTTCCAAAAAATTCTCTTTGAAAAGAAGCATTTGGATTAAGTTTGATTTTATCGGAAAATTCTTTAATTGTTGTTTCTAAATCTGTTATTTTTACGCCACGGGTGCCTTCAAATACGTTTATACGGTGTGTAGCTTCATTTATTAAGGATTCTGAGGTAGCGGCGTCCAGACTGTTTAATAACAATTGTTTAACTTCTTCATTATCCGGTTGAAGATTATAAGCTGCTTGAAAATTCTCAATAGCCATTTTGTGATTTTCCTCTTTAGCCAAAATCTTGCCTTTACTAATATACTCATCAAAATTCATAAAATTCTCCTTTACCGTTTAAAGCCCGACGGCTATTAATTTAATTTTCTATTCTGACATTACCGCAGCAACGCCTTCTGATTCACTTTCCCCTGTAATTACTGCCATTTTTCCAAGCCTCATAATTCCCGCTATTTTTGCAATTAGAATCAGACTTGCATTTTTGATCACGGGTGCCTGATGACGGTGTTGTTTCTGACAGATAACATTTATCAAATGAATCGTCGTAAAACGGACACCAGCCCGGTACTGCGCGTGGTTTGTTCATTGTTAAATCTCCTTATTTCGCATAACGTTTTAGGTAATCTGAGCCGCCGAATTGGCGGCTCAAAAGTTACCATTTGCTAAATGACGTGCCGATTTTTTAAAATTATAACTTTGTACCTTGATTAAAATTTATTTCAATTTGTCCGCTTGTTATTTGAACATTTCTAAATAAAAAATAATCAAATGCTGGATCTACACCTACAACAATTGCTGATGGATTTCTGCCATTGGGAACAGAAATAATAATATCCTGAGTTCCGGTAAAATCATAAGTCATATATTTATCTCGTGTTTCTTTATATATTTTTGTAGTTGATTTTCCTTGTTGTATATATCCACTGACAAAAATAATATTGCCACTTATATAACCACCAGATCCTATATTGCCACTTGAAAGTGAAACATTATATTGATTTAAACCAATGCCTATTGTTGCAAAATCATTATATTGATCAAGGATTCCAGAAATTGTCACGACACCTGGAACAATTGGGTTAACCCATTGTATCTCTGCAACGCCATTTTCTATTGAAACAGACTCAAAAATAAAATCCGGCATACCATCTCTATCCGAACCTGTCGGATACATGGTTCCCGGCGTATCACTAATACGCAGTTCCACAGGGATAGTTGCGCTTCCTGTAAATGCTTGTAAACCTATAAATGGTTTATCTTCAAATAGCATCAAAGTTGCTGATCCGTCTTTTATAACTGCAGCTGTATGCTTTCCACCAAATAACCCTCGCGGATCTGTAGCTGTTGCAATAAGCTGAGGTCTTTTATTTGTTCCCATATCCCAAGAGAAAGAAACATATTTTCCTTCAAACTCCGCGGGGATATTGATAATAGTCAAAATACCAGGTTCAGCCTTTCCATCTCCAGTGGAAGCACATCCAATAATACATACTGCCATTGAAAGCAGTAAACCGATAGATATAAAAAATTTGATTTTCATAATCTCCTCCTTATTTTGTTTATATTTTACGAGTATTCCAGCTTCCGCATTCACTGCATTGCGCGTCTCCGCTCATAAAAACTTTATTACACGAATCACAAATATAATTACTAATGCCTTCAAACAGATTATTTACGGTCTGTTTCATGCCATCATAAAGGCCCTGATATGCGCCTCTTCCTTCCTCATACTCTTTCATTTTTTCCCATTCATCAAATTCCATAAAAAATCCTCCTTTACGGTGTTAATGTCGCCGCCGACATATTAAAACTTCCATACGGAAAATTTTTCAAACATTCAGCATTAAAACTGCCGTATAGGGCGGACGCGAAGTTGCTGCCCTGGGTACCATTGATGAGCATCTCTATTTCCTACATGAATGGCATGGCCTCCATCAGAAAAATTTATAGCCCACCACCGGCGCTGACTACCATCATTACTACCATAGGTTGATGACCAATACCAATCAGGACTAAACCCTCCCAGATTCCGCATATGCAAATTACCGTACATAAAGTTAAGTTCATCTCGTGACGGCAGGAACCAGTCGTCAAAACCGTTGAGTGTAAAGGTAGCGCAAGCCTGAGCTGCCCAGCCGAAGCCGCCTCCAAGGTTGTTTGCCTGAATCATTATTGCCTGGGTATTTGCTCTTCCTGTTCCTACAGCCCGCTGTGATTCAATGCTGACAGCTTCCGATGTTTGATATAACCTCTGTGTTATATCCGCTGGAGCCGCCTCCAAGTACCGCCAGCCGCCTGAGTTGTTTCCCTTGTCGTAAAAAATTAACCCGCCGGCAGGACCGGTGTCGCCAACTTTGTATGTGGTAGGGGTAGTAGCCGCAGGTGTTGCCGCAGTTTGTGTTTGTCCTCCGCCTGTTCCGCTTGAGACTGCGGCCGTTCTGCTGCTTCTTAAAAAATTCTCTAAAACAGTGTCGCTTCTGATGTTTTGGGAAAATGACCATACTATGGTGGCGGTTTCAGTGGTAATTGCCCGGAATCGAAGAATGTATTGATTGCCGGAGGAACTGATAGATCCAAGAATAATATGCTGCGCTCCCAGCATGTGGCCGATTCTCTGGGCAAAATCGTCGCCTATATCTCCCTGAGTGTTCAGGGAAAGTTCCGACCTAATCGTATTAAGCCGCCTTCTCTCTACCGGCCTTATCAAACCAATTGTAACCAGGTTATGGTTCATTTCATCAATTACATGATTGGCGAGTTCCTCCGAATTTGTTTCAAACTCAATCATTACAACAGTAGAATTTCTTGGCAGGCTTCCGCTGACCGCCGCGGCGGCAACTCCAATTGTGGTATCAAGCGTTTGAGCATTAATAACACTGGCAATAATTGGTAAAAATACAAAAAACAGTATTTTTTTCATTTTTCAACTCCTTTATTGAATTATTTATTACTGTTACATGCGTTAAAATTTCTCTAATATTAAGAAATACCGTTAATAAAAGTATTTTGATATTAATATTTACCTGAAAAGTAATTAATAACATAATAATATACCTAAAATACGGATTTGTCAATGTTTTTATTACATTTAAAGTATGATTATTTATAATAAATTACTTAATATAAGGTTTATTAATTACAGGCTTAAAGTATATTCAAATACATGGAGAAGATAAAGGCGGTTTTTGGGGCGAATATCAAGCATTATAGAAAGAAACTATACCTATCCCAGGAACAGTTGTCTGAAAAATTGGGTATAACTCCCAAACATCTGAGTACAATCGAGACCGGCGCTGCTTTTGTATCCGCGGAATTACTGGAGAAATTAACAAGGGAGCTTCGTGTTTCCGCTTCAACGCTCTTTTATTCTGTTCAGGAAATATCAAACGACGACAGTTTAATTGGAATGATTGACCGGATTATTGATAAAGAATGTGAAAAAACTTCCAATACAATAAAAATGCAAATCAGGTACTTATCATTACAGCAGGATTAACAATTATTTTTACTATTATTTTAATGAGCCGAATAATATCTCATCGTTTGTTAAGTCTTTTTTCTTTATATCCCTGAAACGCTGTACAAGGTCTGAAGTAGTAAGTTTTGCTTTTTCTTCGGCGCAAATGTCCATGATAACTTCACCTTCGTCCATCATAAGCAGGCGGTTGCCTGTTTCCAGCGCGTCTTTCATGTTGTGGGTTATCATCATCACTGTGAGAGCATAATCTCTTGCGAAACGCAAGGTCAGCGACATTACCGATTCGGCATTCCGGGGATCTAGAGCTGCGGTATGCTCATCAAGCAAAAGCAGACTGGGATGGCTCATCACTGTCATAAGCAGCGTAAGAGCCTGGCGCTGGCCGCCTGAAAAAAGATCAACATTATCGGTAAGCCTGTTTTCCAGTCCCATACCCAATTGCGCAAGCGCAGAACGAAACTGACTGCGCATCTGTTTGTTAAGGCTGATGTTAAGGCCCCGGTAACCTTTTTTGGCGCAAATGGTCATATTGTCTTCCAGCGACATGCGCCCGGCCGTACCCAGAAGGGGATTTTGGAAGATTCGGCCAATGTACCGTGCGCGTTTATATTCAGGTTCGCGGGTAATATCACGTTCGCTGTTATTCCCTGCGCCGATGTAGATTCGGCCGGAACTTAATGAATGCGTTCCCGCGATAGCGTTATAAAGGCTTGTTTTACCAGCCCCGTTGGAACCAATGATAGTGATAAAATCGCCGGGAGTAACCGTAAGATTTATATTTTTTATCGCTTCATTTTCATCAGGCGTACCCTGATTGAAGACCAGTGAAATATTATCCAGCCGTATCATTTTTTCCTCTGCAGGGGATTCCATTTTGGGGTAACAAGCGCTTTGCCTTTGGAAAGAAAAATACAAACGACAATGAGAAGCCCTGTGATAAGTTTAAAGTCATTTGGAGTCATTTTAATATGGTAGCCGTAATCGCGGGCGAAATACATAAGCCCGCGGTACAGTATGGATCCGATAAGAACCCGCAGAGTCAGCAGTTCTATTTTATTAGATCTGATAACAAGTTCTCCAAGCATGAGGGAGGCAAGTCCTAATACAATTATCCCGGTTCCAAGACCGACATCGGCAAAACCCTGATACAGGGCTGTAAGTGCGCCCGCAAAGGAAGCCAAACCATTGGAAAGGCATATACCGTAAGTTTTAATCACATCAGGATTCATTCCCTGCGAAATCACAAGCTGCGGATTTGCACCTAACGCGCCCATTGTAAGCCCGAGATCGGTGTGAAAAAACAGGTCCAGCGCCAGCTTGATCGCCAAAGCGGCCAGCATGCAAAAAATCACTACGCCCCAATAACCGTCAAGCGATGCTGTCCATCCGTTAATCCTGTCAAAAATGGTATTGAAACGGAGCAGGGAAATATTTGCCCGGTTGTTCATTATGCGCAAATTCACCGAATACAGCATGGTCATTGTAAGGATTCCGGAAAGCAAATCCGGCACTTTTAGCCGCGTGTGAATCAGCGATGTTACAAGACCCGCGGCGCAGCCTGCGGCAAAAGCCAACAGGAAACAAACCGGCGTAGGCCATCCTTTTAAGAGTGTAACAACCATTACCGCCGAGCCCAGCGGGAAGGAACCGTCTACGGTTAAATCAGCGAAATTGAGTATACGGAAGCTTATGAACACTCCCATAACAAGGATGCCGTAAACGAATCCTTCTATTAAAATTCCTTCAAACATTAGAAATCTCTTTGAGTAAGCGCGCCGTTCCTAAAGATATAATTAGCCTGGTTCAGGTAAGTCTCCGGAATGCTAATGCCGCAGACAGCCGCCGCGTCCAGATCAAAAAGCAAATCCGAATCGGCGGGATCGGTTAGAAATTTAACGGGGATATCAACGGTTTTTTTTCCCTCAAGAATATCCGCTATTATTTGACCTGTAGCCAGTCCCGCTTTGTAGTAGTTAAAACCGCTTGCGATCATACAGCCGCCGTTTAAAGCGCCTGTGACATCCCCTGAAAAAATGGGCTTCCTTGCGTCGCGGCAAATTTGAATTAGCGCGGGAAGAGCTGAGAATACAGTGTTATCAGTGGTAAGATAAAATCCGTCTACCCTGTTAATGATGGACAGGGCTGCAGAACGCAGATCAGCCGAGGTATTGATAGCCTGACTTACAAGAGTAATACCGTGTCTTCTGCATCCTTCTTCCACCAACTCCATAGCGGAAATAGAATTGGCTTCAGAACTATTATAGATATACCCAAGTGTTTTAATATTGGCTATTTCCTTAAAGAAGCCGATATGCTCCACTGTGGGTATGGCGTCTGATAGACCTGTTACATTTCCTTCCCCCCTGTCAAGAGACGTAACAAGCCTTGCCCCTACAGGGTCTGTTACCGTTGAAAAGACCACCGGGATGTCTGTTATGACATTAGCCATGGCCACCGCTACTGGAGTGGCAATCCCTACTGCGACATCAACTTTGTCATTCTTGAATTTATTGGCAATCTGGGTAGCGGTATTCATGTCTCCGTTGGCGTTCTGAAAATCAATGGTGACATTGTACCCCCGTTCAGCCAGCGTATCCTGTATTCCTTTTTCCACGGCATCCAGCGCTTCATGCTGAACAATTTTGGCAATGCCAATTCGAATCACCCTTTCACCGGATGCGGCGCTTGTTTCCTTTTGCCGTGAACAGCTCATAA